>Ga0315339_1000095_pt1 | contig 146151 bp, 151 predicted proteins | sample ASW17metaG_FD_204514 | JGI IMG/M metagenome (GOLD analysis project Ga0315339, IMG submission 204514) | Ammonia-oxidizing marine archaeal communities from Pacific Ocean, United States - ASW #17 | ecosystem: Environmental > Aquatic > Marine > Oceanic | place: USA: California | collected 2016-12-05
GACTGTTGAAGAATCAAGCCCACCTGATAATAATATTATTGCTTTTTTAGACACCTGGTATTTGCCCCCAAATCATTTTATGGAGTTGAATTTGAAATCTAACTGGCAATTGATCTTTTAAAATCCATTCTGCAAGATCCTTTGGATCAATATCGCCAAAAACTGGAGAAAATAATATTAATGCTTTTTCATTTAGTTTTTCTCTAATTAAAACTTCTTTAGCCCAAATGTAATCTTTTATATCAATTATGACAAATTTTATTTCATCCTTTGGTTTTATCAATTCTAGGTTCTCCCAAAAGTTATTTTTCTCTTCACCTGATCCTGGTGTCTTAATATCTAAAATTATTTTCACACGTTCATCAATTTCTCTTATGGAAATTGCACCGCCAGTTTCCAATGACACTGTGTATCCCTTGTCACACAGACATTTTAAAAGTTCCCAACATTCTTTTTGAGCTAGCGGTTCACCGCCAGTTACCGTTACGTTTTTAGTCTTGTACTGAGTGATAGTTTCTAAAATTTGATCAATAGTAAAATTATTTCCAGCATTAAAAGCATATGCTGTATCACAATAACCGCAACGCATTGGACAGCCTGTTAATCTTATAAAAATTGTAGGAAGGCCAACGTATGATGATTCACCCTGAAGTGAATAGAAAATCTCATTAACTTTTAATTTTTGCAATTGGAGCTCAATTTAGATAATAGGTATTAAAGTTTGATTGACTCTAAAGCTTTAAGTCTTTTTTTAGCCTTTTCAATAATTTCAGATTGTGGGTATTTGCTTATTAAATTTCTTAGAGTTTTTTTGGCTTTAGTAATTCTAGTCAATTGAATCTCACAATTTGCAATACCATATATAACATCTGGGGTTATTTCGCTGTCGGGATGAAGTTCTATTATTTTTGAATACGTTTTAATTGCTGCATTATAATTTCTTAATGCCCACTGAGAATAACCGAGACTATATTTTGCTTTCGGTAATAAATCAGAATTTGGATAAGTTACTATAAATTTATCAAAAGCTTTAAAAGCCTCTTTATACCTTGTTGCTTTAATCAATGACTCTGCTTCTGCATACTCATCAAGTTCAATATTTTTATCCACCAAAGGCTCGTTTAGAAGTTCTTCAGATTTCAATTCAATTTCAGCTTGTGGGATTTTATCAGGGACTTCAGTAAGTTTCTCTTGAGGTATATTTTGAGTTTTCTCCTCAATTACAAATTCAAGTTTTAATATTCTGTCATTTAATTCTTGATAAAGTACTTTATGTCTTTCTTCAGAGTTTTTAAGTTCATATTGCAAAACCTCTACATCACCAATTAACCTTGAGATACTATCGTGTAATTCATTTAATTCTGAATTATATTTTGATAAATTTTTTGAAAATTTCTGATTAATCTTGAATTCTAGCGATTTTTCAATATTATTTAGCTGGTCTTGCATCTCATTGATCTTTATTCTAGCTTCTTCATCCTCGAATAATGCAAATGCATAATTCGAAAATAATACAAGACCAACCAATAAATATTTTTTCATAAAACTCGCTACTAACTATATATTAAATCTATTCTACTTCGTATGTAATATCAGCTCGTCTATCCTGTCCACATGCATCAGCTTGACATTCTTGGTTTGCATACTCTTCACCATAGCTAATCGTTTCAATTTGAGAGTCGTCAACACCTAGAGCATTCAAAGCTTCTTTAACTGCTACTGAACGTTTCTGTCCTAAAGCTAAGTTATATTCATGTGAGCCTCTGTAATCAGCATGTCCTTTAATTGTCATTCTTGCAGGAGCATGATTATTTAAATATTGAGCATGAGCGCCAATTAAATCTTGAAATTCAGGCTTAATATCGTATTTATTAAAATCAAAAAATACACTTCTTTGAGAAAGCAGTGCATTGCCCCTAAGCTCGTCCAAGCCTAAGGCTTCTGCAGTTGCAGCATCAACACCGTAATAACTAGAGTTTGATGGGTCTGTAGGCGCGTCCATTGGTGTAGAGCTACATCCGGCCGCTAATAATCCTATTAATGAAACTAAAAGTAATGATTTTTTCAATTTTATTCCCCCTATATATATCTGGTGTTAATTATACATTATTAATTACTAATCGGTCCCCATGTAGGCTCCTGAATTATGGAATTTCCTACACTTATTGGCACCCTCTTTAAACCATTAATTGATACTGTACCAATTTTTGTCGTTTTTCCATAGTCTTTATATGCAAATAATACTAAATGTCCATTTGGAGCAAATATTGGTGATTCATCTGATGGGCCTTCTGAAATTTTTAAAACTTGATTTGATATTAGATTTTGAATTGCTACTTTAAACTTTCCTTGGTCTTGTTTAAGAAAAAGTAATAATTTTCCATCATAAGATATGCTTGGGCTTAAATTATATTTTCCCTCATAAGTTACCCTCGTGATTTCATCATCCTCTATATTAATCTTATAGATTTGAGGACTGCCACCTCTATTAGAAGAAAAATAAATCTCTTCTCCATTAGGTGTCCATGATGGTTCTGTATTAATTGAATTAGAACGCATTAATTGTTTAATACCACTTCCATCTGCATTAATCGTATAAATTTGTGAGTTCTTATTGTAAGTTAATACTATCGCTAGCTTTCTGCTATCTGGCGACCATGCTGGCGCGCTATTATTACCTTTAAAATTTGCCAATAAAGTTCTTTTACCTGTTCTAATATTTTGAATATATATAACGGGCTTCTTTTTTTCAAATGAAACATAAGCAATTTTTTCTCCGTCTGGTGACCATCGAGGTGAAATAATTGGCTGGGTTGTATTTAAGATAGGTTTAGAATTAAAACCATCAAAATCTGCAACATTTAAACTATATTTTTTATCATTAACTTTCTTAACATACGCAATTTTAGTATGGAAAACACCTTTACTTCCGGTTAGATGTTCATACACATTATCTGAGACTTTATGCGCAATAGCCCTATATTGAGATTTCTTTCCCGTATACCTCATTGAGATAACAGTTTTTTCTTTAAATATATCTATTAAACTCCAGGTAATTTTTATATTTCCTGTATTACGATTTTCAGACTCAACTTTTCCAACAACTATAAATTGAGCATCCATTGCAGACCATTTTGTATAATTTATATTAATATCACTACTCGGTGGATTAGATATGCCACCAGTATTTAGAGGTCTGAATAAACCCGTGCGATTAAGATCTGATGAAATAATTTGATGGGCTTTTTGTCCACTTATATTTCCAGATGCTTCAAAAGGTACGATTGCTATTGGTATCTCGCTTGCTTTACCTCCAAGAATTTCAATCACTTCTAATGAATAAATTGGAGTTGAAAATAATAATAGAATCCCATAAAAAATAGAATACATTCGATAAATCATAATTTTTTTAATAGCCCCTTATAAAGTTAACAAGATAACACTTTAATTAATTCAATTGATTACATTAACTTATAAATCATAATGCCCATTTGGATGGAATTTTAATTTCAAATCTTTTAATCGTTTAAATAATTTTTTATCTTTAGGAATTGGGAGTGGTTGAGATTGAAGAATTGCTCTTTCAACTGCAGCATCACAACTTGCAATTTTACTTGATTGAATCATTTTAGGTTCTCCAAGTAAATCTCCTGTTGGCATTAAAGATATTTCAAATTCCAATTCAATTCTATCAAGCCCACATAATTGATTATTAACATTTTGTTGAATTTTTTGCTGTATCAAAGCTTTAAAACGATCTAGCTCACCTGAATTAATTCCCGCTAATAGTTCTTTATCAGCTTCAATTGCTATGCTTGGTTTCTTTTTTAACTCTTCATCTCTAAGGGAGTCTTGTAATTTCTCAATTCTTTCTTGTTCGAGTAAGTTATCTTTTATTTCGTCAAATTTTTCTTGTTCCAGAACTTTATCTTGGAGCTTCTCTATCTCTTCTTGTTTTAATAATTTTGCTTGAAGTTTTTTTATTTCTTCTAATTTTTTCTTTTTTGCTAAGGCTTTTTTTTCAGCAATTTTCTTTTTCTTTAACTTAATCTCTGCCTCTTCATTTAACTTTAATTGTTGTTTATCTATTTTTGGAGGCGCCACCTTCGTCTTTTTCATTTGTTTATTTTTTATTTGGGTTGGGACTGCATCCCAAAGCTCTACTTCCGCAAAATTAGAAATTTTTGTTTGCCATTCAATTGAAAAAATCATAAAAATAAATAACAAAAAATGAATTAAAAATGAAAATAAATTTGCTTGCAAATTATAGTTACTTTCAAGAATAGCCCAAATATTTGAATTACGAATTAAATCAAAATTAAATTGAGTGTTATTCATAAATTACTTTTCTGGTTTAAGCAATAAGCCAACTTTGTTAATTGCATTCTGTTTTAGTAAGTCCATTACAATAATTACCTCTTGATATTGAACTTTTTTGTCAGCGGCAATCACTACTGATTGTTCAGGATTCTTATCAAGAGACACTTTAATATAAGCTAACAAATCGTCTTTTTTATATTTTTTACCTTTTATTTCAGTTGAAGCATCTTTTTTTATTGATACTATTATTGGAGCAACCTGTTGCTTTAAAGATTGACCAACTCTAGGTAAATCAACGACTCCTGGATTAGTCATTGGAGCAGTTATCATAAAAATTACAAGCAATACCAACATTACATCAATGTATGGAACTACATTGATCTGATTCATTAACCGTCTTTTTTTCATAGAATTTATCCCTTACGATCTATTGTATTTATGAATTCCTCCATAAAGCTTTCGTATCTAATAGATAACCGGTCGACTTTGGCAGCAAATCTATTGTATGCAATAACGGCAGGGATGGCAGCAAATAGCCCCATAGCTGTTGCAATTAGAGCTTCTGCTATCCCGGGTGCTACTTGAGCTAAAGAAGCCTGTGCAACATTTGAAAGTCCAATAAATGCATTCATTATGCCCCATACGGTCCCAAACAAACCTATATACGGGCTGACAGATCCAACAGATGCAAGAAATGGTAAATGTCTCTCAAGTGAATCTACTTCTCTGTTATAACTCGCACTCATTGCCCTTCTGACACTTTCTATACTTTTCTTATCAAAAGACCTTGAATCTTTTTGACTCATATATTCTTTATAGCCCGCTTCAAAAATTGTTGATAAGCCATTCATATCTCCATGCATTGAAGTTAAAGACTTATATAGCTTGCCTAAATCACCACCAGACCAGAAAAAATTTTCGAATTTATCTGTATTTTCTTCTGTAATTTTTAGTACTTTTATTTTTAAATAAATATATTTCCAGGACATGCCTGAAGCAAATATTAGAATTAACATCACAATCTGGACAGGTAAACTAGCGCCTAGAATTAGTGAAAAGAATGATAAATCGCTCCCTACTATCATATTATCTCCATAAGTTGTTTAGCCATTTTTGGAATACGTACAGGTTTGAAAAGATCTGAATTAATACAAACAATTTCAACTTTACCTTCAGTGATTATTTGTTTGTCTCTCAAAATATTTTGTTTTAACATAATTGAATAATCAGTAGTTTTAACACAATCAGTTTGTATTAATAATTTATCATTAAACCTTGCTGGTATTTTATATTGAATATCAATCTTTCGGACAACAAACATCATTTTATCTTCTTGTTTTAATTTTATTTGATTTAATCCAAGGTTTCTTAACCATTCAGTTCTAGCCCTCTCCATAAATTTAAGATAATTAGCGTGATAAACAACACCACCACTATCCGTATCCTCAAAATATACTCTTGCGTTCCATTCAAATATTATTCTTTCCATAAATCATCATTTAAATCATTTTTAGAATGCTTTAAACCAAAATGCTCATATGTTTTTGGAGTAGCTAACCTTCCTCTTGGTGTTCGCATTAAATAACCTTGCTGAATTAAATAAGGCTCAATTACATCCTCAATGGTTTCTTTTTCCTCTCCTATTGCAGCTGCTATATTATCTAAGCCTACAGGACCCCCAGAGAATTTTTCAATAATTGCAAGTAAAAAACTTCTATCCATTAAATCCAATCCGATCAAATCGACATCGAGCATTTTTAATGCATCATCAGCTATTAATTTATTAATTTTTCCTTTTGACTTAACTTCAGAAAAATCTCGAACGCGCCTCAAAAGTCGATTTGCAATTCTTGGCGTCCCCCTCGATCTATTAGCAATTTCATTTGCACCTCCTTTATCAATTTCAACTTCAAGCAGGCCTGCGGACCTCATCACAATTGTAGTGAGCTCTTGTCTTGTATAAAACTCTAATCGGGACACAATACCAAACCTATCCCTAAGTGGATTAGTGAGCATGCCGGCTCTTGTTGTTGCGCCAATTAGAGTAAAAGGGGGTAATTCTAATTTTACCGAACGGGCTGATGGCCCCTCACCAATCATAATATCTAATCGATAATCCTCCATTGCTGGATAAAGAATCTCCTCAATGACTGGGGATAATCTATGAATTTCGTCAATAAATAGAACATCGTTTTCTTCTAAGTTTGATAATAAGGCTGCCAAATCACCGGTTTTCTCTAGCACTGGCCCAGAAGTTTGACGTAAATTTACACCCATCTCTTTTGCAATAATATTAGCTAAAGTTGTTTTTCCAAGACCAGGAGGACCAAACAACAAAACATGATCTAAGGCCTCATTTCTTTTCTTAGCTGCATCAATAAAAATCTCTAGCTGTTCTCTAATTTTTTCCTGGCCAACATACTCATCAAGTTTCTTCGGCCTTAATGCACGCTCAAAATTCTCTTCTACAGTATCTGGAGTTGAAGGGTCTATAAATCTATCTGGTTCAATCATTTTATAAAATCACTATGAGTTTTTAGATAACAACTTTAATGCTTGCCTAATTCCATCATTCAATGAAATATCTAACACTAATTCTTTAGTAACAGTAATTACATCTTTTGAGCTATAACCTAATGCAATTAATGCATTTTGTATATCTTCAAGTATAGTTGGCTCTTTATTAGATGTTATTTTTATTTGGTCTTCTTTAAATTTATCTTTTAATTCTAAAACTAACCGTTCTGCCGTCTTCTTACCGATACCTGGTATTCTAATTAATAAATCAGATTCTTGATGTGTAATTGCTAACATAAGTTCATCAACAGTCATTCCCCCAAGAATAGATAATGCAACTTTTGCACCAACACCATTAACTTTAATTAACAATCTAAATATTTTACGTTCCTGAATCGAAGCAAAACCAAATAATAATTGGGCGTCCTCACGAACAATAAAATGAGTCAATAATATAACTTCTGAACCTATCTCTGGTAAATCATAAAATGTTGGCATTGACACTTCAACCTCATACCCAACACCATGGCAATCTAACAAAATCATAGGGGGGGTTTTTTCTAGTAAGCGTCCTTGAATTCTGCCTATCATATTATTCTTCCAGATTTCATCCGATTTCCGGTTCCAAATTTAGCGAGACTTTCACTAATATTAGCATGACAAATGCTACAAGCTAAAGCATCTGCTGAATCTGGGCTTGGAATTGATGGAAGATTAAGTAATTTTTGGACCATTATCTGAACTTGAGATTTACTTGCGTGCCCCGTACCTACAACTGATTTTTTAACTTGCAACGCAGTGTATTCATAAACATCAAGGTTCTGCATAACTGCCGCACTAATTGCCGCACCTCTTGCTTGCCCCAATAATAATGTAGATTGTGGATTTATGTTTACAAAAACTTTCTCAATTGCTACACAGTCAGGTTTAAATTGATCAATTACCTCTTCCAATCCTAAAAGAATTATTTTAATACGGGAAGCCAAATTTGTATCTTGACTATTTGTCTTAATAACGCCGCTTGCTTCATAACAAATACTGCCAGATGAATTAAATATTATGCCATATCCTGTGACTCTTAATCCTGGATCAATTCCAAGAATTTTATTGGTAGCTTTGATTAATCATCCTCTATTACAACGTTTGTATAAACTTCTTGAACATCATCCAGATCTTCTAAAAAATCTAGAATTTTTCCCATCCTCTCCCCATCAGATCCTTTTAATTCAATTTCGGTTTCAGCCTTCATAGTTAATTCAGCAAATTCATATTTAAGATCTGCTTTATCAAAACTTTCTTTGATGTTCAAAAATTCATTTGGTGGTGTAATAATCTCAACACTACCATCATCGTTATTAATAATATCTTCAGCACCCAAATCAATTGCAATCTCTGCTAATTCTTCAGAATTTATCCCTGGGGCAAAAAGAATATCTCCACAATGTTTAAATAAATATGAAACGCAACCATCAGTACCTAAGTTTCCACCATTTTTACTTAAAGCTAACCTAACATCAGCTACTGCACGTTGCTTATTATCAGTCAAACAATCAATAATGATCGCAGCGCCATTAACCCCATACCCTTCATACCTGATTTCTTCATAATTAACACCTTCTAACTCACCAGCTCCTCGTTTTATAGCTCTAGTAATATTTTCTGCAGGCATGCTTTCTTCTTTAGCAGTGCTAACTGCAGTTCTTAATCTGGGGTTAAAATTCACATCCCCTCCACCCAATCGAGCAGCCACTGTAATTTCTTTAACTAATTTTGTGAAAACTTTCCCTCGCTTAGCATCCTGCCTACCCTTACGATGCTGAATATTTGCCCATTTTGAATGACCTGCCATATGCCGTGATACCCCTAAATATTTTCACTTACCATTTATTTTAACAGTAAATTAAATTTAACTTTTGAACATCAAAAAAATTTTATTACCCGGCTCGAAATTTTTACCCAGTCTTAATAAATTATTTAATTTTTAATCTATAGGTAGATGTATCCAGCCTGTTGCTATATATTTTGATCCTGACTCAACAATATTTCCTTTATGAGCGTGTGTCCACTCTGCAGGCCATATTAAGGTTTTCCCTGTTATTGGCTGAACATCAATATTATGATGGGTAAAACTTGTTGTACCTCCTACAAAATCATCATTTAAATAGGTCATAAATGCAAATAATCGATGTAATGAAGTGATGTGGACTCTTTCAGAATGAACTCTAGAAAAATGCCCGCTAGGATTATATTTCTGGATATTAAATACTCCGATATCTAATTTTGGAAAATTAGTTTTAAGAAATGGCCATTGTTCTGAATAATCTATATAACATTCATAAAGACACTGTATATAATCATTAAAAATTTTATGTGAGGGTAAAGTCAGTTCCGTTGGATATACTGCCATATCTATAGAATTCTTTCTTTCTAAATCAAGACCAGCTGAACTCTTTCCTTGAACCTGTTTATTTTTATTTTTTTCAAAAAAATTAATTATATCTCTACACAAATCAGGATTTTTTAAATTCCAACTACCTATAAAGCTTGGCCCAGAATCAATCTTTTCCTTATTCCTTTGCATTTAAATGTTCCCTTTAAAAACAGAAAATCCATTATCGACTTGAAATTGAACAAAACCATCTATTTTATATAAATATTCCAAACCTTCTTTATGCCGACCTAAATTAAAATAAACATTGCTTAAATCTACATATGCTTTTTTACAATTTTTATCTAATTTTATTGCATTCAAGAAGGCGGAAATTGCATCATTATAATTTCCAACTTCTGTATGAACAACTCCTATACAAACTGAAATATCTGCATTTTTTGGGTCCAAATTATATGCTGAAAGATAATTCTTAAATGCAAGCTCGAGTCTACTTAATTTTAAATATTCATTACCAAGGCTAATATAAAGATTATAATTTTTGGGGGCTCTCTTTAAAGAATTTTTTAATACCCCAATGGTTTTGTTAAATTTTTCTAAATTACCATCATCCAGTTTATTCAAATCTTCTGACATTTTATGAGATTTATTTAATCGCCAATAATTTTAACAAGAACACGTTTTTTTCTTCTTCCATCAAACTCCCCATAGAAGATTTGTTCCCAAGGGCCAAAATCTAACTGTCCCTTTGTTACTGCAACCACAACTTCTCGCCCCATAACTTGACGCTTCATATGGGCATCAGCATTATCTTCACCGGTATCGTTATGCCTATAACCACTTACAGGCTCATGAGGGGCAAGATGTTCTAACCATTTTTTATAGTCATGATGTAAACCAGATTCATCATCATTAATAAATACACTAGCAGTAATATGCATTGCATTGACTAATATTAAGCCTTCTTGGATTTTGCTTTCATCTAGACAGGTTCTAATCTCAGAAGTAATATTAGTAAAGTGCATCCTATCTGGGGCATTAAACCATAATTCTTTGCGATAGCTTTTCATAATTTATTCCTCCATTCCATCATTTAAACGGTTATGCTTTTTTAACCATATATCTGACATTTCTGTATTTCTATAATCTTTAAAACAAGGGGTTCCTAAAGTATAATGGATGATATTAGCTTGCTCATTATTAGGATATTCGGTTGCTAACCAATTCCATTCTTTTGGTAACTCTCCAATTTCACTATCCTCAAGCCACGAAAAACGATGCAAATATTTTCCTGGCTGGTTAGCAATAAAGTCTGGAGTTAGAATTTTATGTTTTGGATGTGCGCAGTTCCATAAAATTACGCTAGACCAATTCTTTCTAGGATAATCTTGATTAATATTTCCTAAATATTTCTGATAGGCTTTAGTTTTATAGTCGTGTTTGACTACCTGCAAAGCTTTTGAATCATCTCGGAGATCAAGTAACTCTTTAATATCTGACTGACAAATCATATCTCCATCAGCAAAAATAGCCCAGCCTTTAAAATCGTTTAAAAATGGAGTTAAAAAACGTGAGTACACAAAATCATTACTTTTGTCCTCATGTTTTTCTTCGTAACCTTTTAAATTTCTAACTGCTAGCGGTGTTATGTCCAATGGAATTGATGCATTCTCAATAAGGCTTTGAACAAAAGTATGGTATGCAACCGCTTCTCTTTGATCAAATCCTATATATATTTTTACTTTTTTGTTTTCAGACATTCTATGCCCTTACATTGTTTTACAAAAAATTAACTCAATTCCATTTCCAGCTGGATCTTTAAAGAATATTTGTTCAGTACCTATTTCGGGCACTACACGTAAGTGAAATTCTATATTCCTTTGTTTTAAAATTTTAATATATTTATCTTTATCCTCAGCACTAAAAGCCATATGATCAAAAGTATTTTTTATATTAGCAGGATTATCATCATTCATTTTTGTTTCGCTTAAATGTAAAACATCTTTTTCACCAGCATTTAACCAATAACCATTACTTTCAAATGGAGGTCTAGCTCCTAGATGAAGTCCAACAATTTCAATATAGAAATTTTTTAAGACTTCCATCATTCTAGCTTCAGATCTAAGATTATAGTGATTAATCCCACTAATCATTCTTTTTCTCAATATTTAAAGCTCTTATCCTAATATGCAATTCTTTTAACTGCTTTTCATCAACCTTGCTAGGTGATTGTGTCATTAAACACTGAGCCTTTTGTGTTTTTGGGAAAGCTATTACATCTCTAATAGAATCAGAGTCTGCCAATAAAGTCACTATCCTATCTAATCCGAATGCAACTCCACCATGAGGAGGAGCTCCATACTGCAATGCATCTAATAAAAACCCAAACTTATCTTTCGCTTCTTCTTGTGATATCCCTAATGCTTTAAATACTTTGGATTGAAGATCAGATTTATGAATACGGATAGACCCGCCACCCATCTCCCAACCATTTATTACCATATCATATGCTTTTGATAAGCATTTTCCAGGATCTGAATCTAAATATTCCTCATATCCATCCTGCGGTGCAGTAAATGGATGATGGAGAGCACTCCAAGTCTTTGAAGTTTCGTCATAATCAAACATTGGGAAGTCAACCACCCATAATGGTGCCCAATCCATATCATTAAGATGTTTTTTTTCATGGCCAATTTTAACTCTAAGAGCGCCTATAGCCTCATTTACTATTTTCTCTTTATCTGCACCAAAGAAAATTAAATCCCCATTTTCAGAGTTAGTTTTTTTAATTATTGCCTCTAATGCCTTAGTGTGGATATTCTTAACAATTGGACTTTGAAGTCCTTCTTCGTTTAGAAGAGTTTTGTCATTAACTTTAATATAAGCTAGGCCTTTAGCGCCATAAATTTTTACAAATTCAGTATAAGAATCAATTTCTGAGCGAGATAGATCTGCCCCCCCTGGAACCCTTAATGCGGCTACTCTTCCATTTTCCATATTTGCTGCAGAAGAAAATACTTTAAAATCAACATCTTGCATTTCTTCAGTCATTTCAGTTAATTCAAGAGTTACTCTTAAATCAGGTTTATCAGAGCCATATCGACTCATCGCTTCCTTATATGACATTTGGGGAAATGATTTCGATAAGTTTATATTTAAGACTTCTAAATAGGTTTGTCGAATCATGTTTTCAGAAATCTCTATAATTTTTTCTTCATTAATGAAGGATGCTTCAATATCAATTTGAGTAAATTCAGGTTGACGATCAGCCCGTAAGTCTTCATCTCTAAAACATTTAGCAATTTGATAATATCGATCAAAACCAGATACCATTAAAAGTTGTTTAAATAATTGGGGTGATTGTGGTAAAGCAAAAAATTCACCGTGATGAATTCTTGATGGGACTAAATAGTCTCGTGCACCCTCGGGAGTGCTACGATTCAATATTGGAGTTTCTAACTCAATAAATCCTTCTTGATCTAAAAAATTCCTAATACTTTTTGAAGTATTGTTTCGTAACTTAAGATTTCTTTGCATCACATCACGTCTCAAATCAATAAAGCGATATTCTAGACGAACGGCTTCTGAAATTGTGTCGTCATCAAGCATAAATGGAGGGGTAAGAGATTCATTTAAAATCTCTACTTTAGAAGCTAGCATTTCAATTTCTCCTGACGGTAGATTTAAATTAATCGTTCCCTCAGGCCTATGTCGAACCTTACACGTCACCTTTAATACAAATTCATTTCTGATTGTCTCGGCAATTTTAAAAGCGTCAGGAGTGTCTGGATCAATAACTATCTGAGCCAATCCTTCTCTATCTCTTAAATCAATAAAGATAACTCCACCATGATCTCTTCTTCTGTGAGCCCAACCGCAAAGAATCACTTCTTTATTTTCATGACTTTTATTTAATTCACCACAATAATGTGTTCTCATCTCAATTCTCTTCTAAAATAATTATTTTTTTTGTTTAAGTTTTTTATCGGTGGGAACTACACCCATTGAAATAACGTATTTAAGAACTTGATCTACACTAACATCCAACTCAACAACTTTATTTTTTGGCACCATTAATGTATATCCTGACGTTGGATTGGGTGTTGTTGGAACGTACACATTTACATACCTCCCTTTTAAATTCTTTGTTATTATTTCGTCAGGTTCACCAGTGATAAATGCAAAAGTATATGTACCTGATATTGGAAATTCGATTAAAACTGCCTTACTAAATGCATTTCCTGAGCTTGAAAGTAAAGTGTCTGAAACTTGCTTAATACTTTTATAAACTGATTTAATAAAAGGTAATCGGTCAAGAATAACTTCATACAAATTAATAATTTTCTTCCCAAAGAAATTGTTAGCGATTATGCCAGTAACTAATATGATAATAAATGTCAAAATTACACCAAACCCAAATACCTCGGTCCCTAGAACATAATCAGGTCTTAAGGTCTCTGGGAGCAAGAATAATACTTGATCCAAGAACTTGATCAAAGAAAACAATACCCAAAAAGTTAAAATTAGTGGAATAAGAACCAACAGGCCAGTTAAAAAGTTTTTTTTAATCATTATTTTTTGAAGTTTCAGTTTTGGTTTTAGTTTTAGTTATTTTAGTAGTTTTTTCATTGTCTTTCTTAGAATCTTCAAGCTTTGGTTTATTTTTAAAATCTGTTTCATACCAGCCTGACCCCTTTAATTTGAAATGAGGTGCCGACACTTGCTTCTTAAATGTTTTATTCTTACAAACTGGACAATTTAATACCGGGGCATCTGATAATTTTCCAAGTACATCATCTTGATGTTCACAATGAGAACATAGATAATCATATAAAGGCATCTTCTTAAACCCTTATTAAAAGGGAATCTCATCTTCCGGAAGTTCAAGAGTCGGCTCATCTGATTGGCCTACTTTTGCATCAGCTTTATTTACCCTTTCTGGTTCTTGATTAAAATTGTCTTCTGAGTTACTTGCCTCGCGAGGACGAGAGTCTTTACCTCCTAGCATTTGCATGGTAGTTGCTAAAACTTCTGTCGTATACCTATCTTGACCTTCTTTAGTCTGCCACTTCCTCGTTTGAAGACTCCCTTCAACAAAAATAGAGCTACCTTTTTTTAAATATTCCCCCGCAATTTCTGCTAATTTTCTTGTCATCACAATATTATGCCATTCTGTTTTTTCTTTTTTCTCTCCTGAAGTTTTATCTTTCCACGAAGTACTTGTGGCAATACTAAAATTACATACAGCATCCCCGTTAGGAAAAGTTCTTACTTCAGGATCCCTCCCTAGATTACCAAGCAACATTACTTTATTAACTGATGGCATATTTTCTCCTATTTTCTATTATTATTAAATAATTACTATTTTCTCATATGTGTAATTATAATTTTACTCATTTTCTATTAATTGGCATTTTCATTGATATTGATAAAATTAACCAAATCATTATTAGTAAGCTGCAAAATAAAAAAGTACCTTGATAACCGTAAAAATTTGCAATCAGTCCACCAAATGATCCACCAACAAAAAGACCCAACGATTGGGAAGTATTATACACCCCTAATGCCAAACCTCTGCTTTGAATTGGTGCCAACTTACTAACCAAACTTGGTAAAGAAGCCTCTAGATAGTTAAACCCAATAAAATAAAATATTAAAGCCATTACGATGCCAACAATACCATTAGAAAAATATATAAATAGAAATTGCGTTACAAATAACAAAGCAATTGAAAATATAAAAGATTCTTTAACTCTATTCTTTTTCTCAGAAATAATAATCATAGGCACGATAAAAACAAAAGATATAACTAAAACGGGTAAGTAAATTGACCAATGTTGATTCAATGAAATCTCACCTTGATTTATCAAATAAAAGGGGATTGCCATGAACATCGATATTTGAGAAGCATGGAGTGTGAAAATTCCAAAATTAAGTCGATTCAAATCAAAATTCTTTAATATACTTTTTATGTCATCGGTATTTCCAGATTTAATTTTTTTCTTATTTAAAGGTTCATGAATAAAAAACCTTACAACTCCTAAAGCAATAAAAGCTAAAACGCCCATTAATAAGAATATCCCTGGGACACCAATAAGCTCATTCAATATTGGTGAAATTACTAATGAAAATGCAAATGTTAAGCCAATTGATGCTCCAATAATTGCCATTCCTTTAGTCCTGCTTTTATCACTAGTTAAGTCAGATAGAAAAGCGGTAAGAACAGCAGAAATGGCGCCAGATCCTTGAATTGCGCGACCAATAATAACTCCCTCTATTTGCTCGGATATCCCTGCAATAAAGGAACCAATTATAAATAACAATAAACCAAAATAAATTACTGGCTTTCTTCCAAAACGATCTGAAGTCATGCCAAATGGAATTTGAAGAATTGCTTGGGTTAACCCATAGATGCCAAACGCTAACCCTATTTGGAATTCTGTGGGCCTTCCAGATAACTCGGAAGCATAAATCGAAAATATTGGAAGAATTAAAAAAATTCCAAGCATTCGAAGTGAGTAAATCGAAGCGAGAAGTGCGCTAGATTTAATTTCTGATGGTGACATTCTATTATTTACCTATGAATAGTAAAACTATGGTTTCTAAATTTAAGATTATAAAATATAATATCAGGTTGCTCCTCAAAAAAGATAAATTTAAATGGATTACCTTAAAATTAAAGGGGCTCGAACCCACAACTTAAAAAATATTTCTTTAGATCTTCCAAGAAATAAACTAATAGTTATTACAGGTTTATCTGGATCTGGAAAATCGTCACTGGCATTTGACACTCTCTACGCTGAAGGACAAAGAAGATATGTTGAATCTTTATCTGCTTATGCTAGACAATTTTTAGACCGAATGAATAAACCCGATGTAGATATGATTGAGGGTTTATCGCCTGCAATTTCTATAGAACAAAAATCTACTTCACATAATCCAAGATCAACTGTTGGGACTGTAACTGAAATACATGACTATCTTCGGTTACTCTACGCACGCGCTGGTGATCCCTACTGCCCTACTCATAAAATAAAACTTGAAGCACAAACAGTCTCCCAAATAGTAGATCAACTACTGTCCCTTCCAAAAGATACTAAAATTATATTGCTTGCACCCGTAGTGAATAATCGTAAAGGCAGTCATCTAGATCTAATTGATGAATTAAGAGCTCAAGGATTTATAAGGATTAGGCTAGATGGAACTATTTATGAAATAGACAACGTTCCCGCTATTCAAAAAAATACAAAACATCAATTAGATGTTGTAATTGATAGATTAAAAATTCATCAAGATATCAAACAACGCATTACTGAATCAGTCGAAACAGGTCTGAAAATTGCTGATGGGAAGATTATTACTATCAATATCGATACTGAAGAAACACAGCTATTCTCTGCAAAATTCTCATGCCCACATTGTGACTATGCACTAACTGAATTAGAGCCAAGGTTATTTTCTTTTAATAACCCAATGGGAGCATGTCCTGATTGCGATGGCTTAGGACATAAAAACTTCTTTGATGCAGCCCGAGTTGTAGCTTTTCCTCAATTATCTTTATCATCTGGGGCTATTAAAGGATGGGATAAGCGTAATCAATTTTACTATCAAATGTTAAATAGCCTTGCTCAACATTATAATTTTGATCTTGAAATACCTTATCAAGAACTCCCAGAAAATGTTAGAAATATTATTTTATTTGGGAGCGATAAAGAACAAATAGAATTTAGTTATTTTAACGAGCAAGGAAATATTAATAAAAAAAAGCATGCTTTTGAAGGGATAATTAATAACTTTAAAAGGCGTTATCAAGAAACTGATTCAAGTACTGTTCGTGATGAATTGGCAAAATATTTAAGCAACCAAGAGTGCCCTTTATGTAACGGGGCTCGATTAAGAATTGAGGCGAGGAATGTATTAGTTGGGGATTTAAATCTGCATGAGATTTGTAAGTTGCCCCTTAGAAAATCTTTTGAATTTTTCAATAATTTAAAATTATTAGGATTTCGCGCTCAAGTTGCGAGCAAAATAATCCAGGAAATAAAAAATAGGCTTAATTTTTTAACGGATGTGGGGCTCGATTATTTATCTCTTTCAAGATCTGCTGAGACCCTATCAGGTGGGGAGGCCCAAAGAATCAGATTGGCTTCACAAATTGGCAGTGGCTTAACTGGGGTAATGTATGTTTTAGATGAACCATCTATTGGACTTCATCAAAAAGATAACGATAAGCTCCTTCAGACTCTAAGAAATCTCAGAGACATAGGAAATACTGTAATTGTAGTTGAACATGATTATGAAGCAATTATGACGGCCGATTATGTTGTAGATATTGGCCCTGGTGCTGGAGTTCACGGAGGTGAAATTGTTGCTCAAGGAGTTCCTCATGAAATCGCTAAAAATAAAAACTCTCTGACTGGTCAATATATAAGTGGGCAGAAAAAAATCACAGTTTCAAAAAAAATAAAATCTCCTGATAATTCTTTTTTTAAAATTACAAAAGCTTCCGGGAATAATTTAAAAAACATTAATTTAAATCTTCCAATAGGTCTTTTTACTTGTGTTACCGGAGTTTCTGGGAGTGGTAAATCGACACTTATTAATAACACACTTTATAATGCCGTAGCAAAACATCTTTACCGAAGCAATTTAGAGCCAGCAGGTCATGAAGATATAGAAGGATTTGATTTCTTCGACAAAGTTGTAGATGTAAACCAAAGTCCAATTGGAAGAACTCCAAGATCTAATCCAGCCACTTACACCGGTTTATTTACCCCAATAAGAGATCTTTTTTCTAAAGTTCAAGAAAGTAAAATAAGAGGTTATAGTCAAGGAAGATTCTCGTTCAACGTTAAAGGTGGGAGATGTGAAGCATGTGAAGGTGATGGGGTAATTAGAGTTGAAATGCATTTTTTACCAGATGTATACGTTGAATGTGATACTTGCTATGGCCATCGTTATAATCGTGAGACGCTTGAAATATTTTATAAAGGAAAAAATATTCATAATATTTTGAGTCTTACCGTAGAAGAGGCTCATGAATTCTTTATAGCCATACCAACAATTGAACGAAAACTTAAAACTCTTCTAGATGTAGGTCTCGGATATATTAAATTAGGACAAAATGCAACGACTCTATCTGGTGGTGAGGCCCAAAGAGTCAAATTGGCATTAGAACTTTCAAAAAGGGATACGGGAAGAACGCTTTATATTTTAGATGAGCCAACAACTGGCTTACATTTTGCTGATATACAACTATTACTTAACGTGTTGCACCAGTTAAAAAATAATGGAAATACTTTAGTAGTTATTGAGCACAATCTAGACGTAATTAAAACTGCTGATTGGATTATTGATCTGGGTCCTGAAGGTGGTGACGGTGGTGGAGAAATTATTGCAGAAGGCCCTCCTGAAAAAATTATATCTAATAATAAAAGCTTTACTGGTAAATATTTAAAAAAATATTTATAATTTTTTTAAATCTGCTTGAATGCTTTCTGTCGTTGGATTTAGCTGGTGCCAAATATTAAAACTTGCTGCTGCCTGCTCAACTAACATTCCAAGCCCATCATAAACGGAATCAGTTTTCTTATAAGCTTCCTTCATGAATGGCGTTTCAGAACCATACATCATGTCATAACAAGTACCTTTCTCATTTAGATAATTAAAAACAGAATCTGATATAGGGGAATCTTGGCTAGTTAAAGATGAAGACGTAGCATTTATTATCAAATCAAAATTAAGTTTGTTGGAAAAATCTAAATCCATTACCTCTAAAATGACTTGGTTTTTTTCAGCAAATAATTTCCAATGTTTTTTCATTTCAATTGCTTTAGTAAAAGTTCTATTAGTTAGAAAAATTTGCTTTGGCTGACTTTGAATAAGGTCATAAATTACTGCATTTGCAGCCCCGCCAGCCCCAACTAAAAAAATATTCTTACCTTTAATATTAATATTTTTATTGAACAAATCATTTATTAACCCCCTACCGTCAGTTGAATCTCCGATAATAATGTTCTCTAAAAATGTTATTGTATTAACAGACTTACATAACGATGATCTTTCTGAAAGCTGGTTGCAAATCTCAAAGGCAGAGTTTTTTAATGGGAGGGTAATATTTAGACCGTAATAACCTTCGTCTCTTAAGCGCTTAATATTATCAAAGAAATTATCTTGATCAATATCAATTTTTTTATACTCCAAATCAATTAAGAATTCCTTTGCAAATAATAAGTGAATTTGAGGAGAAAGAGAATGCGATATCGGATGCCCAAGTACTGCAAATTTTTTTATTTTTTTTTCCATTTGAATTACTTATTATAAACAATAAAAAAATATCGAGAGAAATAATTAATGCATTATAATAGTGCAATTTATAAATAAAAATGCATTATAATAGTGCGTATATAATTTTTTTAATGTGTTTTATAAATAAATCGGTTATTTTGGCGGATTAAATATTGGTATAGATTCTAGCTTTAGATTATTTATGTACCGATTATATTATTTTTAAGGAGTTTAAGTATGGCTGTTGCTGATGTAATGAAAAAAATTAAACAAGAAAAAATTAAATTTGTTGATCTTCGTTTTACTGATACCAAAGGAAAAGAGCAGCATGTTTCAGTGCCAACTTTCGCCTTTAATAAAAGTAAATTTACTGAAGGTCATGCCTTTGATGGGTCCTCTATTGCAGGATGGAAAGGTATCAATGCATCAGATATGTTGCTTTATCCTGATCCTAATACAGCTAACATCGATCCATTCTTGGAAGAAAAAACTCTTATCTTAACTTGCAACGTTGTAGATCCAACAGATGGCAAAGGTTATGATCGTGATCCTAGAACAATAGCAAATCGAGCTGAAAAGTATCTTAAAAAAACTGGTATTGGCGATACTATTTATTTTGGTCCAGAACCTGAGTTTTTTGTATTTGACTCAATCACATGGAGCAGTGGAATGAGTGGCTCTTCTGTAAATGTTAGCTCTGAAGAAGCAGAATGGGACTCTCATAACGAACATGATGGTGGAAATGTCGGTCATCGTCCTAGAGTTAAAGGGGGCTATTTTCCAGTACCTCCTGTAGATTCTTTACAAGACCTTCGATCAGAGATGTGCTTAACATTAGAAGAGATGGGAGTGCCTGTAGAGGTTCATCATCACGAAGTAGGTGGTTCAGGCCAAAACGAAATTGGAACTAAATTTTCTTCGTTAACACAAAGAGCTGATTGGACTCAGATCCTTAAATATGTTGTGATGAATACTGCTCATAGATTTGGCAAAACAGCTACCTTTATGCCAAAACCAATTTTTAATGATAATGGCACAGGTATGCACGTTCACCAATCAATTTGGAAAGGTGGGAAAAATATATTTGCAGGAAAGAAATATGCAAACTTGAGTGACACTGCTCTTTATTATATTGGCGGAATTATTAAACATGGCAAAGCATTAAATGCCATAACTAATCCTTCAACCAATTCATACAAACGTTTAGTACCTGGTTTCGAAGCGCCAATAATGCTTACATATTCTGCAAAAAATAGATCTGCAGGAATTCGTATCCCATACGTAGCATCTGATAAAGCAAGACGTATTGAGGTCCGATTCCCAGATCCAATGGCAAATCCATATTTAGCTTTCAGCTCAATGATGATGGCTGGCATTGATGGTATTCAAAATAAAATCCATCCAGGTGAAGCTGAAACAAGGGACTTATATGATCTAACAGCTAAGGAGGAAGCAAAAATCCCACAAGTTGCGTCATCTCTTGAAGAAGCATTAGCTGCATTAGATAAAGATCGTAAATTCCTTACGCAAAGTGGTGTATTTAGCGATGACTATATTGATAGCTATATTGAGCTCAAAATGGAGGATGTAACTCGGATGAGAATGACTCCACACCCAATTGAGTTTGATATGTATTACAGTCTATAAATTCGTAATTAAAGGGCGGATTAAAATCCACCCTTTTTTTATCTAAAATTAATATGCACTAATATTGTGCAGTAAGAAAAGTAAATTTGAAATAATGCTTAATGAGGCTAAGAGGTCACTTGTAAATTTTAGTCTCATTCTTGCTTATTAAACTATGGAACTTACAAAAATGAAATTAGTGTCAATAAAAAATAATTTAAAAGGAATGGAAGACTTAGCTACTGCGGTATTTGTTTGTGATAAAGATTTAATTATTAAGTATATAAATCCAAGTGCAGAAATCCTATTTGAATTGAGCTATGATCAGGTCATTAATGAAAGTATTAGTCTATTTTTTGAAGAAATTGATTTTTTTAAAGACGCATTAAATCAAGCTAAAACTAAACAAAGTTCTTATCGTGAACATGAATATTTTATTAAGACCAAACAAAATAAAACTATTTGCGTGAGTTTTACAATCACGCCAATTGAATCCAAAGAGTTCGACTTTATAGTGGAATTTATTCAAATGGATCAACAGCTAAGAGTAGCCCGTGAAGAAAGAATGTTTATTCAACAACAAGCAAATTCAGAATTACTAAGAAATCTGGCACATGAAATAAGAAATCCTCTTGGTGGCTTAAGAGGGGCGGCTCAACTTTTAGAAAAAGAGTTAAATGAAAAATCATTAAAAGAATATACGCAAATAATAATTAATGAAGCGGATCGGCTACAAAATCTCATGAATAAATTATTAACCCCTCACCAATTACCTGTGTATAAAAAAACAAATATTCATGAAGTTTTAGAAAGGGTTCGTAGCTTAATATTGTCAGAGTTTCCGGATAACTTAAACCTTACTAGGGATTATGATGTAAGTCTGCCTGAATTTATTGGGGACAGAGAAAAACTAATTCAAGCTGTTTTAAACGTTGCTCGAAATGGTGTACAAGCAATGCTCCATGATAACCCTAAAGAAAAAATGAATCTTGACTTTATCACTAGAGCAGAGAGCCAAATTGTATTTCATAAAAAGAAACATACAACAGCAATACGTTTAGATATTATCGATAATGGGCCAGGAATTAATAACGAATTATTAGATAAAATATTCTATCCATTAGTCTCAGGTAGAGAGTCTGGATCTGGATTAGGGCTTTCATTAGCACAAAACTTTATAACACAACACAATGGAATGATTGATTGCTCGAGCGTCCCTGGTAGAACAAAGTTTTCAATTATCCTTCCTATAGAAAATAATTTAAAAATCAATGAGGTAGTTAAATGAAAAAAGTGTGGGTACTTGACGATGATAAATCTATACGATGGGTTTTTGAAAAAGCATTATCAAAAGCAAACCTTCCTTGCCGATGTTTTAGCAATACAAATGAAGCAATTAATCAATTTAATCACGAAACCCCTTCTGTTATTGTAAGCGACATTAGAATGCCTGGTGAATCAGGAATTGACTTCTTAACTAAAGTAAAAGAAAAATTTCCACTTATCCCAATTATTATTATGACGGCTTATTCAGACCTTGATACCGCAGTTTCTGCATTTCAAAAAGGGGCCTTTGAATACATTGCTAAGCCTTTTGATATAGATAAAGCGCTAGAAGTTATAAATCAAGCATTAGAACAAACAACAAAAAATGATACGAATTCTAATAAAGCAAATACTAATCAACCTGAAATTATAGGGCAAGCACAGTCTATGCAAGAAGTATTTCGTGCCATAGGTAGATTAAGTAAATCAAACGCCACTGTTCTTTTAAATGGTGAATCTGGCTCGGGTAAAGAATTAGTTGCAAACGCAATACATAAAAATAGTGATAGAAAAGATTCTCCTTTTATTGCTATAAATACTGCAGCAATTCCAAAGGATCTCCTTGAAGCAGAATTATTTGGGCATGAAAAAGGTTCATTTACTGGGGCTGAAAATCTTCGCAAAGGAAGGTTTGAGCAATCTGATAAAGGGACTTTGTTTTTAGATGAGATTGGCGATATGCCAATGGAGCTTCAAACAAGACTATTGAGAGTTTTAAGTGATGGGCAATTTTATAGAATAGGTGGTCAGGATACTATTAAGGTTGATGTAAGAGTAATAGCAGCTACTCATCAAAATTTAGAAAAGGAAGTAAAAGATGGGAAATTTAGAGAAGATTTATTCCATAGATTAAATGTAATAAGAATCACAGTACCTCCATTAAGGAATAGAGTTGAAGATATTCCTACATTATCTAAATATTTTTTATCTAAAAGTGCTAATCAATTAAAAGTAACCCCTAAATTTTTATCCAAAGAAGTTTTGGAGTACTTTAATAATCTTCAATGGAGAGGGAATGTTAGGCAGCTTGAAAATGTATGTCATTGGCTAACTGTAATGTCTCCTGGGAATCAAATAATAGTCAGCGACCTGCCTTCTGAACTAAAAAATGAACCAGTAAACCCCATTAACGGAGCACATGAATGGCAAGAGAATTTAGCTAGAGACTTTTCGAGACAATTACTAAATGGCAAATTAGATTTGTATAAATTTTTTATAGATCAAGTTGAAAAAATCATAATTGAAAAAACTCTTGAACATACAAAATATAGAAAACTTGATGCTGCTAGCCTATTAGGTATTGGAAGAAATACTGTAACTAGAAAAATCAAAGAGCTTAAAATTTCAAAATTATAAGTTCAATTCTTGCTTAATTGCCTCAGCCATTTTTTCAAAGATTGTTCCCCATACGCCAGCTGATTCTGCTCTAAAAATTTTAATGCTTGGGTACCAAATACTTTTATCTCCTTCATCATGCCAATACCAAAGTCTTCCTCGTGAAAAAGGGACAAACAGAAAAGTTTTTATGCCTAACCCACCTGCTATATGAGCTGTCACATTGCTTGAAGTGACAACAATATCGCAATTTGCTATTAATGCTGTTAGGCCATCAATATCTTCAAATTTATCAATACCTTTATACTCTTCAATTTTAATATTATTATTTTTAAATAGATTTTTCTTTTCTAGGGCAGTTTCGCCTAAATTCTTTTTAGTTTCATATTGTAAATCTATAAATTTAATATCTTTAATTGAGAAAATGGGAAGCAAATTTTTAAGCTGAGCAGTTTTATGCCTATCTTCCACGGCTTCACTCTTCCATGAAATTCCACAAATAATATCTTTGCCTTTTTGTAGCTTACTTTTTATTTCATTAACTTTATTATTATCTGGCTGTAAAAAAGCTATTTCTTTTTTTGGAAAGTCAGCTATTTCTTGACGAACATATTTTCCTAAACTCATCCAATAAATCCCTTTATCAAAGAGACTAAGATTGTATTTAATTAAAATTTCATGTCTATTCTCTCGAAATGGATAAAACTCAACATCTGGAAAAGATCTTTTAAAAAGATCCACTAAACGATAATCCGCCTCAACACTAATATTTCTATATTTTTTATGAAACTCTTTCAACATACTAAGGCTCAGAATTGCGTCTCCAATTCCAGCATCTTGTAAGATAATTATCTTTTCATTAGTTTTTAACTCTTTTTTACCAACATCAATATCAAAAAAAGTTTTAAGCATATCGTATCTTTTCATTACATCGTGTTCGTTTCTCATTGGAATTCTTGCTTCATAATGCTCCCAGCCTTCTTTAAATTTTTTCTTAGTCAAATAGATACAGCTTAAATTAGATTTAGCTATATTGTTATACGGTTTTTTTACTAAAACCTCTTTTAATAACTTGACTGCCTCATCATATTTTCCCTCAAAGTTTAAACACGTTGCATAATCTATTACCGGAGCTAAAGCATCTGGAACCAATGCTATCAATTTCTGATAAATAAGTTTAGCCTCTCTATAATCACCAATCGCACTAAAACATGCAGCCCTTTTATTCATACATTCAATATGGCCGGGATTGACCTTGAGTGCTTTTTCTAAGATCTCTATGGCTTCCTCATGATACTTAGCAATATGTAATGCCGTGCCATAATCAAATAATTGTTGAAATTGACCTGGTGCTAACTTTAAAGCATGCCTATAGGAATTAAATGCTCCCACGTGATCAGCAACTTCTATTTGAGCATCGCCCAGAAGTTTGTGTATTTGTAAAATATTAGGATCAATTTCAATAATCTTCTTATATGTATTTATTGCATTGTTATAATCTTTTAAGCCTACGTAAGCACTTGCTAAATTTTGATAATCACCAACTACTGGCTTTATTATCTCAAATGATCTATTGATCATATCGATCGATTCTTCATATCGTTTATTCATTAAATATATTATTGGTAAATGAGAGAGTGCCTGAATATGCATATTGTCGATTGCTAAGATTGCCTCATAAATTGGAATAGCTTTATCAAATTCTTTTGCCTCAATTAAGCTGCGCGCTTGATTGAGTAATTTATTAAGATTATTATTTTTCGTCATATTTTTTAAAATTTAATTTTTAATGCCTATTATTTTATACGATTAAATAAAGAAGAAATAAAAAAAACGACATCCGAAGATGCCGTTTTTAAATAAATCTACTACTTGTCAAACTTCTACTAAGATTTAACTCCTAGAAGAATAAGATCGCACCAAGAGAGAATGAATCACTCTCTGCTTTGTTTGATGATGTTTGACCTGTTGATTCTGTTGCGTTGTACTCAGCAACTAAATTTAGATGCTTAGTTAATGGATGATATGCACCCACAGTCCAACGTTCGTTTTCATCAACTAAAGTAGCATTAGTTTCACCAGATGCTGTGTCAAGATTTGAAACACCATAAGCAACACCAAGTTTAGTACCTGTTGGTATTACATATGTAGCTTGAACATAACCACCGTCTGAATCACGCTCTTTAGCAGAAGCAGTTACACCATTGTTACCGAACAGTGTAGTACCTAGGCCTTCACCGTCATACCAGTAACCAACTAATCCAAAATTACCAGCGCTTAAAGAAGCACCAACATCGAATGCTGTGATGTCGTAAGTTTGTTGAGTTGCAGTTGTAAGAGCTGCTATACGTGTAACATCATATGAAGCACCAGATACCCAAACTTTACCAGCAACATCGCCAGCCCATGAGTATGAAGCTTCTGCTTCAATACCAAAACGATCTTGGTTAACTGCGCCATTAGCTGCACCTGTAGTTGTATCTACAAGAGATGTAGTTGTAGCGATTGTACCAGCAGAAACAACAGTTGTTGATATCGATGTCGCAGTTGTATCCGAAATCGAACCAGTAATTGTCGCTGTCGTACCAGTAAATGTTGATATTGATGTATAAGTTCTAGTTGTTGCTGCTGTACCTGCATCAGGGATGTTATTTGGATTCATTAAACCAATTTTAGCTTGGAATCCACCCATGTTTGGAGTCGTATATGTAGCTTGACCCTTCCATGCAGCATAAACATAACCAGTACCGATACCACCTAGTGTAGTAGAAGCACCAGAACGACCAGTTGCACCAGAACCAACACCTAATAGTGTCATGTCATTAAGGATCGCACCAGAAGCAAAGATACCAATATCTTTACCAAGTTTGATAGAACCCCATGATTTATCACCAAATGATAAATATGATTGACGATTTAAAGGTGTTTTAGCATCACCAGCTGCTCCAGAATTATCTGAAACATTAGGTTGGAATGAAATAGTAAATGACACATCAGTATTATTTTGACGTGTTGTACCAGTAAATCCTAACCATGATGGTAATAGACCAGTGTTAATACCTTGTGAATCAGATTCACTAAGAGCATCTTGAACTTTTGCAATACCGCCGGTAGGATTAGTACCTTGAACAGCATCAGCATCACTAAAGTTCAGGAATGCATTAACGTTACCATTTACATCTAATGTCCAGTCACCTGCTGGGATTACGATTCCAGCATTAGCTGCCGAAGCACCTAAAGCTAGAGCTGCACCCGCAACTGCTAGATTAATTTTCTTGTTCATAAAATATTTCTCCTAAAATTAAAAACTACTTTTAAAACCTAAAGTTAAAAAAGTAATTCAAAAAACTTTCCTAACAAAAAAACTTTCTTAAGATAAACTTTCTCATTAAGAAGAGTTATCACCATTATGCTCAATGTCCATAGCAAATAGCAAGTTAATTGTGTCTTTTTTGTAACAAATACATATTATTGTTGTAAATTTACAACAATATATTAAAAATCCTTTCTAAATAAGGGTTCTAGACGCTTAATTTATTATCTTTATGGGTTTTAATTGCGTAGCGATCTGTCATACCAGCTAAATAATCTGCAACCGCTCTGGCTAAATCTTGTTTTGAATTATTTTGATAGGATTTTGGCATCAAAGAGGGGTCATTCATAAAATAAAGAAATAGATCCTTAATTATTTCTTTTGCATTGTGAGTCATTTCAACTACCCGCTCGTGTTCATAAAGAAAACACCTTAAAAACTGTTTGAGCTCTATTTGCCTCTGATTCATCTCTTCAGATAGATTGATTAACTTCGGAAGTATCCTAACCTCATCAATCGTTTTAGGTTTAGATTCTGCTAAATTTTTAGAGCTAGTCTCACAAATATCAAAAATTAATTTGTACATTATTCTTCTTATAGTTTCATGTAGCCATCTAACTTCATCAATATCAGAGTAATCTTCTTTTACAAGCTCAGCGCACTCCTTAAATAAAGGCACATCCATTAATGCCTTAAATTTTATAACCCCTGAACGATAACCATCGTCAATATCGTGATTATTATAAGCAATCTCATCTGCATAATTGACTAATTGAGCTTCTAATGAAGGTTGTTGTTTTTTTATAAATCTTTCGCCTATCGCCCCTAAATTCTTAGCATTTTTTATAGAGCAATGTTTCAAAATGCCTTCGCGGCTCTCAAATGTTAGGTTTAATCCATCAAAATCAGCATATCGTTGCTCTAATAAATCAACGACCCTTAAGGACTGTAAATTATGTTCAAAGCCACCGAAATCTTTCATACAAGCATTTAAAGAGTCCTGACCAGCATGGCCAAATGGTGTATGACCTAAATCATGAGCTAAAGCAATCGCCTCAGCAAGGTCTTCATGGCAATTTAAAGTTCGAGCTATTCCTCTTGAAATTTGTGAGACTTCCAGTGAATGAGTAAGGCGTGTTCGGAACATATCGCCTTCGTGATTTACAAAAACTTGTGTTTTATATTCAAGGCGCCTAAAAGCAGATGAATGAATTATTCGATCTCGGTCTCTTTGAAAATCATTTCTTAATTTTGATTTTGCTTCATTATATTGCCTTCCTAAACTTCGACTTGAATCTGCTGCATAAGGTTTTAATATCATCAAAAGTCTTTAAAAAGTTTTCTTTAAAAGAGTATTATGGAGCTTTTCAGTATCATAATCACTGGTTAGGATAGCCTTTCCTATCCCTTGCTGCAGAACAAGATTTATTTGGTCTTCTTTTGTTTTTTTATCAAGCTGCATCAAATCAAGAAATTCTTGCTTTGAAATCTCTGGGGGGTTAATAGGAAGATTTGCATCAACAATTAGAGACTTAATTCTTTGATTCTCTTCTTTTGTGAGCCATCCCATTTGTTCTGATAAATAAGCTGCCATAACCATACCTATTGCAATAGCCTCGCCATGAAGCCATTTACCATAACCAGTAGCTGTTTCTATAGCATGCCCGAAAGTGTGGCCTAAATTTAAAATAGCCCTTATGCCAGATTCAAATTCATCAGATTCAACAATGTCTGCCTTATTTTGACAAGAGCGAACAACAGCCTCTATTAATAACTGAGAGTCTCTTTTAATAATACCTTCAACATTATTTTCTAGCCATTCAAAAAAACTAGAATCCCGAATTAGCCCATATTTTATTACCTCCGCCAAGCCTGCAGACAGCTCTTTATCCGGAAGTGTTTCTAGTAAATTTATATCAGCAATAACACATTTTGGCTGATAAAAAGCACCTATCATATTCTTTCCAAGTGGGTGATTAATTCCAGTCTTACCGCCCACAGAAGAATCAACCTGTGATAATAAAGTTGAAGGAATTTGAATAAAATCAACTCCCCTCATAAATGTTGCTGCTGCAAATCCAGTTATATCACCAATAACCCCTCCACCAAGAGCAATTAATGTAATTTGACGATTTGCTTTGTTTTTTAGTAACGTGTCATAAATCAGATTTAGAGTTTCAAAATTTTTAAATACTTCTCCATCGGGAAGGATAATCGGAATGATCTCTTTCTCAACTGATAAAGTATTTGAAATTTTTTCTAAGTAAAGTGGCGCAATTTTATCATTAGTTATAATAGCCACTTTTTTATTAGAGATGTGCTTCTTAAGTAAACCATAATTTTCCAGAAGACCTTCGCCAACATATATTGGATAGCTTCTCTTTTCTAAATTTATATTAATAGTTTTCATAGTTTTTTAACGACAGATTCAATTTCAAAGGCAATTTCATTTGCACGTTTATTTTTAGTTTCAATTATATAATCGGATATAGAGGTATATACAGGATCTCTAAATACAAATAAATCCTCCAAAGTTTCTTTTAAGTCTTTCTCTTGTAATAAGGGCCTGGATTTATCGCCTGCCATTCTAACTACTAAATCTTCACAGCTTGATTTTAAATAAACAACATACCCATTATCCTTAAGTAATTTACAATTATTTTTAGATAAAATAACACCTCCACCAGTAGCTAATACAATGTTTGTATGACATACCAAATCTTTTAATACGCTTTCTTCCCTTTTTCTAAAACCTACCTCGCCCTCATATTCAAATATTAAAGGGACTTTTACGCCGGTTTTTTCTTCAACAACATGATCGCTATCATAAAAGTCTTTATTCAGATTTTTCGATAATAGCCTACCAATTGTTGTTTTTCCAGAGCCCATTAGGCCAATTAAAAAAATATTTTTCACTTGTTTCAATTTCATTCTCTATTAACAATAAATAATAAAAGATTTATGTAGTTTAAATAGCACACTAAACCTCTATAATAAACGTTTAATATTATAGTTAAACTTTATTTAAATACATTATGTATTCAACTATTAAAAATTACCTTATCATTGCTTTCCTTAGTGGCTTATCAATTCTAGCAATGGTTATTTTCGTGTCAGCTCTAATTTACCCATCACTCCCCAATATTTCTCATTTAAAAAAGTATTACCCTAAACAACCACTTCAAATATATTCAAAAGAAGGCGCTCTTATTGCAGAATTTGGTGAAGAAAGAAGAGATTTTATAGCTATTTCAGATACCCCTCAACAAATGATTAATGCAATTCTTTCTATAGAAGATCGACGTTTTTTTGAACATCCCGGTATAGATTTTATTGGTATAACCAGAGCTGCTCTTAAAAATCTAACCGGTAGGAGCCATGAGGGGGCAAGCACAATAACAATGCAAGTCGCAAGAAACTTTTTTCTTACTTCTGAAAGAACATTTAAAAGAAAAATTAACGAAATACTGCTCGCAATCAAAATAGAAAGAACTCTATCAAAAGAGGAAATACTGGAGTTATATATTAATCAAATATATCTAGGTCAAAGATCTTTTGGTTTCGCAGCCGCGGCCAATACTTATTATGGTAAAAATCTTGATCAATTAAATTTAGGAGAAACTGCATTACTAGCAGGGCTTCCAAAAGCCCCTAGTCGATATAACCCTTTCATTCGGCCTCATTTATCAATCAAAAGACAACAAGACGTTCTTAATAGTATGTTACGTCACGGCTATATCGACAAACCCACTTATATCATAGCTTTAGAGGACCCTCTAAGCCTTAAGGATAAATTTATGAAAAGTGAACTTCGAGCAAACTACGTAGCTGAAATGGTTAGAAAAACTTTATTTGAAGAATTTGGAGATAAGATTTATACGAGCGGACTTAAAGTTTATACAACAATCAAAAAGAAAAATCAGCTAACGGCAAATCGTGCAGTAAAAAATGGAATTATTAATTATATGGAACGACATGATTTGGCCCCTCCTGAAGATTTTATTGAATTTATGTTACAAAAATTTGAAAATAATAATGACCGTGATAAATTTCTAATAAAAAAACTTAAGTTAATTCCAACTTACAATGATTTCATTCCTGGCGTTATCTTAAATTTACAGCCTTTAAGAATAGATGCGCTTCTTAAAAATGGGGAAAAAATTAGCGTTTATAAAAGAGGATTAGAATTACTTAAGAAAGATTTATCATTAGATAATAAAGGAGAAAGATTACTAAAACCAGGCTCTGTTATTAGATTTGTGAAGGAAAGAAATTATTGGGTTGCGACACAACTTCCCGAAGTCGAAGGCGCGCTAGTTTCCATGGACCCAAAAACAGGCGCAATTTTAGCTCTAGTAGGTGGCTTTGATTTTCACAGAAACAAATATAATCATGTTTCACAAGCAAATAGACAACCAGGATCTATTTTTAAGCCTTTTATCTATTCTGCAGCACTCGAAAAAGGGGTAACCCCTGCAACTTTAGTAAATGACGCGCCCATTTATATTACTGCAGCAGAACTAAACGCCATTGAAAATTGGGAGCCACAAAATTATAATGAAGAATACGATGGAGCCATAAGATTAAGACAAGGGTTAGCAAAATCAAAAAATTTAGTTGCTATAAGAGTCTTAAAATATATTAATCCAGAATATGCTCTAGATTACGTTACAAGATTTGGTTTTGATCAGAAAAAACATTCTCCTTATTTATCGTTAGCATTAGGGGTTGGCCAAGTTACTGCCTTAGAAATGGTTGCTGCCTATGGAGTTTTTGCAAATGGCGGATATCTGAAGCAGCCTTATTTTATTGAGAAAATTATAGATGTTAAAGGTAGAAAAATTAAACAGAAATTTTCTATAACAAATGAAGAAACACCAAGAATAATAGACCCTAGAAATTCATTTATTATGACCTCATTGCTAAAAGAAGTTATTAATACAGGAACAGGTAAAAAAGCCAAAACACTTAACCGTGAAGATATAGCTGGAAAAACAGGTACCACAAATGAATTAGTTGATGCTTGGTTTGCTGGATTTAATCCAGATATCGTGACTGTGACCTGGATGGGTTATGATCAACCTCGAACGCTTGGTAAACACGAAAGTGGCTCGAGAGCAGCACTTCCAATATGGATTGACTATATGAAGCCCATAATAAATGAATATCCAACTAGAATGTTAGAAACGCCAAGCGGAATAATACCTTTAAAAATAAATCCTAAAAATGGAATGTTAGCCAAAGAAAATGAGGATGGAATTTATGAATACTTTTATGATGAATTTCTTCCAAAAAATAATGCTTATTTCTTAATTAATTAAACTTTAGATGATTTTTGACAGCGCAAATAATAATAGATCAATAGTGGCTAGTCGAGCGGCAGAAATAATTATGGAAGAAGGCGTCACAGATTATCTATTTGCAAAAAAGAAAGCTGCGAAATCTTTAGGGTTATTAACTAATGATAATTTACCTTCAAATCACGAAATTGATAATGCTTTGAAAGAGTATCGGAATATTTTTCAAGAACAAGTAGATTCAGAAACGATAGTTAAAATTAAAAAAGAAGCATTAAATATCATGACTCTTTTTAAAGACTTCAATCCTCATTTGACTGGCCAATTACTCGAGGGGTTAATACCCAAATTTCCTAAGATCCAAATTAATCTTTTCACAGACAATCTTAAAGAAGTTGAATATATTTTATTAAATAAGAATATTGCTTTTGATATAAAAGATAAACTTTATCAAGATAAATTGAGCAAAAAAAAATCTACTAAAAAAATTCCTGCATTTATCCTGGAAGGACTTTGGTTCCCTATTGAATTAAAAGTTTATTTTGAGAATGACATACGCAGTAAAAAAAATAATTTACTCAGCAATAAAGGAATGGACATTAAAAAAATTAAGGAGTTTGACTTAGCTACTTAATCAATCTTGCAACCTGCAGCGCAAAATATGTAAGGATTGCATCCGCTCCAGCTCTTCTAAAAGATATTAAAGATTCTAAAATAACCTTCTCTTCTTCAAGCCAGCCATTTTCAGAAGCAGCTTTAATCATTGCATATTCACCGCTCACCTGATAAACAAAGGTAGGCTTTTCAAAAGTCTGCTTTACTCTATAAACTATATCAAGATAAGGCATGCCAGGTTTTACCATTACCATATCAGCCCCCTCATCTAAATCTAACTCAACTTCATATAAAGCCTCATCACTATTTGCTGGATCCATCTGGTATGTTTCTTTGGATGACAAACCTAATTTTTCAGAAGAGCCAACAGCCTCTCTAAATGGACCATAAAATGAAGAAGCATATTTAGCAGAATAAGATAATATTTTAGTGTTAATAAAATTATTTTTTTCTAATGCCAGTCTAATCTTACCAACTCGTCCATCCATCATATCTGATGGTGCAACAATATCTGCCCCAGCTTTAGCATGACATAAGGCTTGTTTAACTAATAAATCCACTGTTTCGTCATTTAAAATATTACCCTCTTTGTCAATAAGCCCATCTTGTCCATGACTTGTATAAGGATCTAAAGCGATATCAGTGATAACTCCGAGTTCTGGGATAGATTTTTTTAATGCCTCAACTACCTTTGGAATTAAACCGGATTCATTAAAACATTCTTTTGCATCATAAGATTTTAATGAGTCCTCGATAACTGGAAATATAGCAATTGCAGGTATGCCAAGATCAAAACATTCTTTTGCATCTTTTAATAAAAGATCTAGGCTTAGTCGATGAATGCCTGGCATTGAAGAAATATCTTGCCTAATATTATTCCCTGCAATTACAAACATTGGATAAATTAAATGGCTAACAGAAAGATTATTTTCTCTCATTAATTTTCTAGAAAAATCATCCCGCCTCATTCGTCTTGGTCGATTAGTTATGGTCATTGATTTATTAATTCTTTCAGTGATTGGCCAGGGTTTTCATCTCGCATAAATGCTTCCCCAACTAAAAAAGTAAAAATATTATTATCCTTCATCAATTTAATATCAGCATAACTAAAAATACCAGACTCTGTAACAGGAATTCGATTCTTTGGTATTTGAGTTACTAAATCAATAGAAGTTTTTAAAGATACTTCAAAGGTTTTCAAATTACGGTTATTTATTCCTACTAATGGGGTATTTAGTAATATCGCTTTTTCTAACTCTTCTTCATTGTGGGCCTCTACTAAAACCGCCATACCTAGATCATGTGCTATAGACTCATATTCTTTTAATTGTTCTAAATTAAGGGCTGAAGCAATTAGTAATATACAGTCAGCGCCTAAAGCTCTTGATTCATAAACTTGATAAGAGTCAATAATAAAATCTTTCCTTAAGATGGGCAATAAACAATTATCTTTTACAACTTCTATAAATCTTGGGTCTCCTTGGAAATATTCTCGGTCTGTTAAAACAGAGATACATGCCGCCCCTCCTAATTCATATGATTTAGCAATAGAGTTTGGATAAAAATTAGGTCTAATCACTCCCTTTGATGGGCTAGCTTTTTTAATTTCTGCAATAACAGCAGGCAAACGATTTTGATGCTTATCTCTAATTGCACCAATAAAATCTCGAGGTTTTGTAGCTTGATTGATTTCATCTTTTATCTTATCAATTGATTTAATTAACTTAGCCTGATGAACCTCCAGCTCTTTGGTACTTAAAATTTTATCAAGTATATTAGTCATTTGATGAAGTTATTAGCTCATTTAATTTTTCCATTGCTTTTCCCTGATCAATCATGTCTGCAGCAATTAAAATTCCAGAATCTATATCATTAGCCAGTCCGCTTATATAAATAGCAGCGCCTGCATTTAACAATGTAATATCTCGGCCCACAGATAATTTTCCATTTAAAATATCAAGAATCATTTTTTTTGAATGAGATGAATCTTTAACAACAATATCTTTTAAACTGCCTGCCTTTAATTTAAATAAAGAAGGTTCAATAGTATATTCCTTAATTACATTGTCTTTTAATTCAGCGATAAAAGTCTTTCCTGTTATAGAAATTTCATCCATACCATCCTCACCATGAACTACAAGAACATGTTCGCTGCCAAGTTTTTGTAATACTCTTGCAAAAGTAATAGTTAATTCTTTGCTATAAACACCAACAATTTGTCTTTTAGCAGAAGCTGGATTGGTTAATGGGCCAAGTAAATTGAACATAGTTCTAATTTCTAACTCTTTTCTAACTGGAGCTACATATTTCATCGCTGGATGATAATTGGGTGCAAACATAAAACCAATTCCAATGGCATCAACTAATTGACCTAATCTTTTATGATCTAAATTTACATTAACGCCTAAAACTTCTAAAACATCTGCACTACCACACTTTGACGAAACTGACCTACCTCCATGTTTAGCTACTTTTGCACCAGCAGCTGCAGCTATAATTGCGCTTAGAGTTGATATATTAAATGTTTGTAAGCTATCTCCACCAGTGCCACAGGTGTCTATAAGATATTTAGAATCTTCAACAATTACTTTGTTAGCATGTTCACGCATGACAGATGCCGCAGCAGCAATCTCATCTGGGGTTTCCCCTTTGATTTGCATTGCAACAATACAACTAGCTATTTGAGCAGAGCTTAATTCTCCAGTCATAATAAGATTCATTAATGAGCTCATCTCCGATGAAGATAAATCTTCCCCTTTGAGCAAAGCGCCTAAATAGTTTTTAAATTGTTTAGCCATTATTTTCTAAAAAATTTTGTAATAAGTCGTGCCCATATTGACTCAAAATTGATTCGGGATGAAATTGAACACCTTCGATGGGCATAGTTTTATGTTTAATTCCCATAATTTCATCATCATCAGTCCAGGAAGTTATATCAAAACATTCAGGACAAGAAGCTCTTTCAACAACTAACGAATGATATCGAGTAGAAATAAATGGACTTTTAATGCCTTTAAATACTCCTTCATTGTTGTGATAAATCTCAGATGTTTTCCCATGCATTATGGTTTTTGCATGAATAATTTTTCCTCCAAATGCCTGTCCGATTGTTTGATGCCCAAGACAGACGCCCAATATTGGAATTTTTCCTTTAAAAAAGTCAACTACTTCTAATGAAATACCAGCCTCTTTTGGAGTGCAAGGGCCAGGCGAAAGAACTATATAATTAGGATTTAGTTCTTGTATTTGATTAATAGTTATCTGATCATTTCTATGCACAACAACATCTTGTCCAAGTTCAGAAAAATACTGTACAAGGTTGTAAGTAAAAGAATCGTAATTGTCTATCATCACTATCATTTTTTTACTCAGTTATACCAGATTGAACTAACTCTGATGCCTTTAAAATTGCCTTTGCTTTATTTTGCGTCTCAACCCATTCATTATTAGGGAGTGAGTCAGCTACTATACCTGCCCCTGCCTGAACATAAAGCATATTATCTTTAATAACTGCAGTTCGAATTGCAATTGCAACATTCATATCGCCATCAAAACCTAGATATCCTACAGCTCCTGAATAAACTCCTCGCTTAGTAGATTCTAATTCATTAATAATTTCCATTGCTCTTACTTTTGGTGCTCCGCTAACAGTCCCAGCAGGAAAGGAGGCCTTTAAAACGTCAATTGCAGATAATTTGTTTTTAATAATACCTTCGACATTAGACACAATATGCATTACATGAGAGTACCTCTCAATTATCATATTATCCGTTACTTTTACAGTGCCTGTTTTAGATACTTTTCCCACATCATTTCTACCTAAGTCCATTAATTGAACATGCTCCGCAATCTCTTTTGGGTCTGCTAATAAATCTTTCTCAAATTGGATATCTTCAGGCTCATCTTTGCCTCTAGGCCGTGTTCCTGCAATTGGTCTTACAGTTACTTTTTTACCAGCTAAAGTGACTAAAATTTCAGGGGAGGCTCCAACAACATAATGATTACCCATATGATAAAAAAACATATAAGGGGATGGATTTAGGCTTCGCAAAGTTCGGTATAAAGATAATGGGGTTGACTCAAAAGACTTAGTCACTCTCTGAGAGAGAACTACTTGCATAATATCGCCATCAAAAATATATTGCTTAGCCTTTTCCACGGCGGCCTTAAATTGATCTTCTCCAAATTCTGAAAATACTTCAGATAAATTTCCGCTATCAGATTTAGAGTTTTCAAAAGAGGTAAAAGGTGAAGATCCTGATTGCAGTTTACTTACTAATGTTTGAACCTTCTTTAAGCCCGATTCATATGCATCAGGAATTGAGGGGTCAACATAATTAATAATAAATAATGTCCCCGATATATTATCAAATACTACAATCTCATCAGAAAGCATTAAGAGAATATCAGGTAAATCTAACTTATCCTCCATAAAGTTTTTACATAACTTTGGCTCAATATATTTAATAGTTTCATAGCCAAAATAACCAGCAAGCCCTCCGGAGTACCTTGGCAAATCTAAATCAGTAGGGACCTTAAAGTCTTCCATAAATTTTTCAATGAAATCTAATGGATTTTGATCATTTATTTCTTTTTTTATTTCCTCACCAGCGATAACTAAAATTTTATTATCATTTATTTGTATTCTTAACTTAGATGGCAGCCCAATAATTGAATATCTTCCAAACTTATCCCCGCCTTCTACTGATTCCATTAAATAACTGTATGGCTGATTTGCCAATTTAGCATAGACTGAAAGAGGGGTATCTAAATCTGCAAAGCTTTCTAATACCAATGGAATTCTATTAAACCCCTGGTCTTTATATGCGTTAAATTGTTCTTTTGTTAGAGTAGCAAACATTTTCTTAGTTTAATAATGTTCCATCTAAATCAAAAAAAACGCCCTTTATATTGTTAAATTTCTTCAAATTAAGCTTTCGATAAAGAAGCTCTTAATGATTTAACAACAGTATCATAGCGATTCGGATCGTCATCGTTTGCCGCTCCAAAAATTGCTGAGCCGGCAACAAAAGTATCCGCCCCCGCTTTAGCAATTTCAGTAATATTGTCTGCGTTCACGCCGCCATCAACTTCCAACCATATTTCACGACCAGTTCTTTCAGTATATTCATCAATTTTTTTTCTAGCCATTCTAAGTTTATTAAGAGTCTCTGGAATAAACTTTTGCCCACCAAAACCAGGATTTACTGACATTAATAACACCATATCAATTTTATCCATCACGTGATCTAAGTATTCTAAAGGCGTAGCCGGATTAAAAACCAAGCCAGATTTGCACCCACTCTCTCTTACTAAAGACAGACTTCTATCAATATGATCTGAACCTTCTGGATGGAAAGTTATAATATTAGCCCCCGCTTTAGCAAAATCAGGAATAATCCTATCAACAGGCTTTACCATTAAATGAACATCAATAATTACATCAGTAATCGGTCTTATCGCCTCACATACTAATGGGCCAATAGTCAGATTAGGTACATAATGATTATCCATTACATCAAAATGAACTATGTCGGCTCCAGATGAGATTACATCATTTATTTCCTGTCCTAATTTTGAAAAATTAGCTGAGAGAATACTAGGGGCAATTCTAAATGTTTTTTTCATATGCTTAGTGATTCCAAAAAATTGTGTTTATTATTGTAAAATGCGTATTTTACCCTTTTTTTATTAATAAGATAACGTGAGCGAATTAAATTAAGATGGATTTAAATATTATAGGATTAAATCACAAAACAACCCCATTAAGCCTGAGGGAAAAATTCGTCTTTCATTCCGATCAAATAAGTCATGCTCTTCTTGATCTAAAGGGTAAAAAGGTGAGTCAAGTTGCTATTCTTTCAACATGTAATAGAACTGAAATTTATTTTAATGGGCCAAAAATACAAATTGTTTACCAATGGCTTGCAGATTATCACCATATAAAATTATCACAATTAAAAAAACACTTGTATCATTACAACAATAAAGACGCTCTAACTCATGCATATCGGGTTGCTTCTGGACTAGACAGTATGTTTCTAGGAGAAACTCAAATTCTAGGACAAATGAAACAAGCCGCAAAAATTTCTGATTATGCCGGAACTCGAGGAAAAGTCTTATCTCATTTTTTTCAAACCGTATTTGAGGCCGCTAAAGAAATAAGATCTAAAACAAATATTGGAGCGAGCAATACGACTATAGCCTCTACGATTATCTCACTTACAAAAAAAATATTTGGAGGCCTTTACCAAGCCAAAATTATTTTTGTCGGAGCGGGTGAAATAACGGAATTAATTGCTAAGTATTTTAATAAGCATCAACCAAAAAAAATTACAATTGCAAACAGATCTATTCTCCGAGCTAAAAATTTAGCGAAAAAAATTGGTGCTGAAACATGCCTACTTGGAGAAATAAGTGATCGAATACATGAATATGATGTTGTAATTAGTTGTACTGGTAGTCAATTACCAGTTATTGGACTTGGAATGATTGAAAGAGCAATAAAAATAAGAAAACATAAGCCAATGGTATTAGTTGACCTTGCAATTCCAAGAGATATTGAATCTGAAATATCAAAATTAAATGATATCTTTTTATATACACTTGATGAGATTGCACAAATTACTCAAGAGGGAATTGACAATAGAGCTGATGCTGTTAAGGATGCACAAATAATTATTGAGAAAAAAGTTAATAATTTTTATCAAAAGAGTAATGAGAAAAAAGCTAGTCCTACAATTATATCTCTAAGAAATCAATTTGAAAAAAATAGATTGAAGGAAATTGATAAAGCAAAAAAACAATTAAAAAATGGAAAATCAATTGACGAGATTTTAGAATCCCTTAGTAATAATTTATCAAATAAATTTTTACACCATCCGACAAAAGCATTAAATGAGTCTGCAGCAAATGAAACGAAAGAAATTTCAGAATTACTAAAAAAGATATATAGCTTAAAAGAATAAATACTAATGAAATCATCAATGCAAAATAAATTAAGCAATCTATCTAAAAGAATTGAAGAGCTCAACGTGGAGCTCAGTCAAGAAGATGCTACAAAGGACATAGAAAGATTCAAAAAAATATCTAAAGAACATTCAGATATATTACCTGTTGTCGATATTTACAAAGACTATTTAAAATTTGACAAAGATATTTCAGACGCTAGAGAAATGCTTAATGACCCAGAAATGAAAGCTTTTGCTCAATCAGAAATTGATAATGGAAAAGAACGTTTAGAAAGAATTGAAAAAGAATTACAAACATTGTTAATACCAAAAGATCTTAATGACGAGAGAAATATTTTTCTTGAAATAAGAGCGGGCGCAGGAGGAGATGAATCAGCATTATTTGTAGGGGATATTTTTAGAATGTATAGCCGTTTTGCAGAAAGAATGCGCTGGCAATTAGAAATAATTTCTAGTAATGAAGCAGAAGTTGGAGGGTATAAGGAAATCATAGCAAAAATTAATGGGGTAGGGGCTTACTCAAAACTTAAATTTGAATCAGGTGGTCATCGAGTTCAAAGAGTTCCTGATACTGAGACCCAAGGGCGTATTCATACCTCGGCTTGCACTGTCGCAGTTCTTCCAGAAGCTGATGAGATTATTGATATAGATATAAATCCAGCTGATATCAGAATTGATACCTATCGTGCTTCTGGTGCAGGTGGGCAACATATTAACAAAACAGATTCAGCCGTTAGAATTACTCATTTACCTTCAGGTATTGTTGCTGAGTGTCAAGATGATAGATCCCAACACAGAAACAAAGCTCAAGCAATGAGTATATTAGCAGCTAAAATTAAAGACGGTCAAATACAAGAACAGGAATCAAAAATTGCTTCAGAAAGAAAAAGTTTAATTGGAAGCGGCGATAGAAGCGAGAGAATAAGAACCTATAATTTCCCACAAGGGAGAATCACAGATCATCGAATAAATCTAACTCTATATAAGATTGACTTCATAATGGACGGTGATTTAAATGAACTAATTGAAGCTCTCAACTCAGAACATCAAGCAGACTTATTAGCGCAACTTGATGAAGATTAAAGAAACCAATAAAAATTTATTCTATACCCCTTATAAGCCTATTATTATTCAGGAACTAATTCTAGAAATTCGTAAATTACTATCTGAAAATCTTGATCTTACCCTCCGAGAAGCAGAAATTGAATCAAGATTTATTCTCGAACATGCACTTAAAGTAAAGCATCACTATTTAATTAAAAACTACGACCAACTTATCGAAACAAATAAATTTAAGCAAATAATGAAGTTTGTATCAGATAGAATATCTCACAAACCTCTTGCGCATATTTTTAAAGAGTGGAAATTTTACGGTATGGAATTTCATATAAATCCGCATGTTCTTATTCCCAGACAAGATACTGAGTTATTAGTTGATTTAATTATTAAGAAATATGATGAGCAAAAAAAGATCGACATTCTTGATTTAGGAACTGGCTCAGGGGCAATTGGAATTGCACTTGGAAACAGATTTAAAAATGCCAATATATTACTTAGCGATATTTCATTAAATGCTATTGATATTGTAAAAAAAAATATTTTACGCCACAAACTAAAAAATATATCAGTAATACAAAGTGATTGGTTCACCAATATCCCAAAGAAGAAATTTGAAGTAATTGTAAGCAACCCTCCCTATATCGATAAATCTGACCCTCATTTGAAAGATGAAGGCCTTCTTTATGAGCCACAAGATGCTTTAATTTCAGAACAAGAAGGGTATGCAGATATTTCAGAAATCATAAAACTTAGCCCAAGCTTTTTAAAGCCAAATGGGGCTTTGTATATTGAGCATGGTTATAATCAACATAAAAAAATTCATCAATTATTTTTAGATAATAATTTTAAAAAAATTGAACAAAATGAAGATCTAAATGGAATTATTAGAGCTACATCTGGAAAAATTAAAATTTAATGTTTTAATCAACACTCGATAGTATAATTCACCAATGACATCAAAAAGAAATATTGGCATTGTTAAACCAAAAATCTTTAAATCTTTAACTCCTTTGAGGCTTCAAAGTGGAAAAATATTAAAAGAATACAGTTTAATATATGAAACTTATGGAACACTTAATAAGAAAAAAGATAATGCTGTTCTAGTCTGCCATGCACTTTCTGGCAATCATCATTTAGCTGGGAGACATTCATCAAAAGATAAATATCCTGGATGGTGGGATAATCTTATTGGGCCAAATAAACCTTTAGATACAAATAAATTCTTCGTAATTGGCATTAATAATTTAGGGGGCAGTGATGGTAGTTCAGGCCCAAAATCAATCAATAAGCAAACAAAAAAACCTTGGGGGGCTGATTTTCCAATTGCAACAGTTGAAGATTGGGTAAATTCTCATGAGGCTTTAATAACATCTTTAAATATTTCAAAACTAGCAGGTGTGATTGGAGGAAGTCTTGGAGGAATGCAGGTAATTCAGTGGGCTATAAAATTTCCTAAGAAAATAAAACATGCAATTGTAATCGCTGCGGCACCAAATCTTACTGCGCAAAATATAGCTTTTAATGAGGTTGCAAGACAATCCATTATTACAGACCCAGATTTTAATAAAGGTAATTATTATGAAAAAAATACACAGCCAAGAAGAGGGCTAAGAATTGCAAGAATGCTTGGACATATAACCTACCTATCAGATGATGTAATGGGATCAAAATTTGGCAGGAAATTGAAAAATAAAAATTATCAATATAATTTTAATACAGAATTTGAGATTGAATCCTACCTAAATTACCAAGGAGATAAATTTGCAAAAGAATTTGATGCAAATACCTATATTAGAATGACAAAAGCTTTAGACTATTATGATCCTGCAAATGGAAGCAAACCAAATCTTAGTAAAATCTTCAAGAAAATTAATTCAAAATTTCTTGTAATTTCTTTTACTAGTGATTGGCGTTTTTCGCCTGATAGATCTAAAGAAATTGTTAAGGCACTTTTAGATAATAATATTGATGTGAAATATGCAGAAATTACAGCGGCTAGCGGGCATGATGCTTTTTTAATGGAAGAGCCTAGATATCATGCAATTTTAAAATCTTACTTTAATAAAATGCTATGAAATTAAATAAGAATCATTATAGATATGATTTTCCAATTATAGCTAGTTGGGTTAATTCAAACTCAAAAGTTCTTGATCTTGGTTGCGGAGATGGGGAGTTATTAAACTATCTTAAAAAAGAGAAAAGTATAACAGGATATGGAATTGAGAAAGATCCTGATAACTGGTTAAAATCACTTAAAACAGGAATCAATGTTCTTCAAGTAGATCTAGAAGCCGGATTATCAGAATTTAAAGATAATTCATTTGACGTTGTGATCTTATCTAAAACAATTCAATCTATGCATAACACTGAAGAAATTCTTGATGAAATGTTGCGTGTCGGAAAACAAGTGATTGTCACATTTCCAAATTTTGGGTATTGGAGGAATAGACTTCAATCAATCCAAGGGATAATGCCTAAATCTAAAGAATTGCCTTATTCATGGTTCAATACTCCAAATGTTCATCTTTGCACAATTAAAGATTTCGATGATTTATGCAAATCAAAAAAATATAAAGTTGTTGATCGGTTAGTTCTTACGGATAATCAATCGGTAAACTTACTTCCTAATTTACTTGGTGCACTTGCTTTATATAATTTGGTAAATCAGTAAACCATATATGTCAGATTCACCAATAATTTGGCGTAATTTACTCACAAAAAAAATGCTTATATGTGTTTTTACTGGGTTTACTTCTGGGCTACCATTATTCATTTTAATTAGTCTCTTACCGGCCTGGTTAAGCACTAGTGGGATAGATCTTAAAACCATAGGGCTATTTGCACTTATCCAATTTCCTTTTACTTGGAAATTTATTTGGGCCCCGCTTTTTGATAGATTCACATTTGGGATGGGTCGTCGAAGAGGGTGGTTAATCATCTTTCAGCTTTTACTATTAACTACAATTTGTACTTTTGGGTTTGTAGATGCTCAAAGCCAATTAAGTGTGATCGTCATAATTTCTACAATTATTGCTTTCTTTAGTGCAAGCCAAGATGTAGTAATAGATGCTTACAGAAGAGAATTACTTTCTGATTCTGAATTAGGGATTGGGAATGCAATACACGTCAACGCATACAAAATCTCTAGTCTTATCCCTGGCTCTTTATCATTAATACTAGCTGATTTTTTTGATTGGCAATTTGTTTTTCTGGTCACAGGGTTATTTATGTTGCCAGGGATTATCATGACCTTATTAATTAAAGAGCCTCTTCTTAAATATGGTACCCCTAAAACTTTAAAAGAAGCAGTAATTGAACCCTTTAAGGAATTTAAAAACCGTAAGGGAATTAAAGGGGCTTTTCTTATCCTACTTTTCATTTTCTTATATAAAATTGGTGACAGTATGGCAACGGCTCTTGCTACCCCATTTTACTTAGATCTTGGTTTTTCAATGACTGAGATAGGTGTGATTGCTAAAAATGCTGGATTATGGCCTGGTATTATTGGTGGCCTAGCTGGTGGCGTCTGGATGATAAAACTTGGTATTAACAAGGCTTTATGGGTCTTTGGATTTATGCAAATGTTTGCCACGCTTAGCTTTGCATGGCTTGCACTATCAGGGGATAACAATCTAATTTTAGCTATTACCGTAGGTTTAGAATTTTTCGCAGCCGGTCTTGGAACTACTGCTTTTATAGCTTACATTGCAAAGACTACTCACCCAAAATATACAGCGACTCAATTTGCTTTATTTACAAGTCTCGCAGCAGTCCCCAGAACTTTTACTAATGCATCAACTGGCTACCTAGTTGAATTTTTCGGGTGGTATCACTTTTTTATCTTTTGTTTCCTTATTGCTATCCCTGGAATGCTTTTACTATTTAAAATTGCTCCTTGGAGTCAATCAAAACCATCATAATTAATAATTAATGGTGCATGATCACTAAATCTTTGTGTTTTTAATACCGTTGCTTTCTTTGCTTTAGCGGCTAGCTCAGGATTGGCAATTTGATAATCAATCCTCCATCCAACATTCTTTGCCCAGGCCTGTCCTCTGTTACTCCACCAGGTATATCCCTCTTCCCTTTTATCCGGATAAAGATTGCGATATATATCCACCCAACCTACCTCGGAAAATAAATGCGAAAGCCATGCTCTTTCTTCTGGTAGAAACCCAGAATTTTTTTTATTTCCTTTAAAATTTTTTAAGTCTATTTCATGATGAGCAATATTAAAATCTCCACAAACAACAATATTCTTGCCTAATTCTAATTTCTTTTCTAATACCACTAAGATTTTATCTAAGACTTTATATTTAAATATCTGTCTCTCTTCACCACTTGAACCAGAAGGAAAATACACTGAGATAATAATAATTTTATCTAAATCAATTTCAATATAACGTCCTTCATCGTCTATCTCTGGAATACCAATTTTACTAATAATTTTATTGGGTTTTTCTTTAGAATATATAGCAACCCCACTATAGCCTTTTTTATTTGCATAACTAAAGTTACCAAAATAACCTTTAGGTGATTTCATTTGATCATCTAAATCTATTTCATGGGCTCTTAATTCCTGAAGACAAACAAAGTCCGCTTTTTGACGTGGAAGCCAGTCATAAAAACCTTTTCTTGCCGCTGAGCGGATTCCATTTAAATTTAGGGTTATAATCTTCATATAGTTATTTAATTTTAATATGACATCATCTAACAAAAAAACTAAAATTCAAAACAAGATTATTTCATTAGATAAAAGCCTCTTTAATGATATTTCAAAATTTATTGGTCTTGCATTAGATAAGAAAGTACTGCAATTTGGTGAGTTTGTTACCAAAGCCGGGCGTAAGAGCCCGTATTTTTTCAATCTAGGTGCTTGTGATGACGGGCGAAGCCTTATGCTACTTGGTGCATTCTTCGCTACTAAAATTCTAAATACAAAAATAGAATTTGATATGATTTTTGGGCCAGCTTATAAAGGTATTCCACTTGTTAGCTCTACTGCTATGGCATTACAAAATAAGGGTAAAAATACTCCTTATGCATTCAACAGAAAAGAAGCTAAAGACCATGGGGAAGGTGGAGAAATTATTGGCTCAGCAATTAAGGGTAGAGTATTAGTTCTCGATGATGTTATTTCTGCTGGGACCTCCATTAATGAATCTTATAATCTTATCCATAATAATGGGGGCCAGATAGCTGGTGTTGTTGTAGCAATAGATCGCCAAGAAAAAGGTGAAAATACAATATCTGCAACTCAAGAAATTGAAAAAAAATATTCGATACCAGTATTTTCACTTATCAACTTAGAAGATATTATTCATTATTTAGAAACAAAAAATGGTTTTACAAATGAATTAGAATTGATTAAAAAGTATCAAAAATCTTACGGGGTTATTTAGAAAGTTTTTCTTTTAAAATAGATGAAACCTGAGCTGGATTTGCTTTTCCTTTAGAAGCTTTCATCACTTGCCCAACCAAGGCATTGAAAGCCTTATCTTTTCCAGATTTGAACTCCTCGACCATAGCTGAGTTATTTTTCAAAACTTCTTCAACTATTCCATCAATTTCATTACTATCAGATATCTGCTTTAAACCAAGCTCATCAATTATTAAATCTACTTCTTTTTTGCTATCTTCCCATAAAATTTCAAATACTTTTTTTGCGGCATTATTTGAAATTGTATTATCATCAATTCGATTAATAAGTGTACTTAATTGTTCGGGAAAAATAGGGCTATTTAAAATATCAATATCTTTATCTTTTAATTTAGAAAATAAATTACCAAGAATCCAATTAGCTGACAATTTAGCATTAGCGTCTAAATCTATAAGTTTTAAAAAGTATTGAGTAACATCTCGACTTGATGTTATACCCTCAGAATCATAAGCTGATAAACCCAAATCTTTTTCAAAGCGTAATTTCATTTCTCCGGGTAACTCAGGCATTGATTTTTTAATTTCCTTAATATCCTCATCAGAAACAATTAATGGTAATAAATCTGGATCTGGAAAATATCTATAATCATTTGCCTCTTCTTTTGATCTCATCGATTTTGTTTCACCTGATTCGGGATTAAATAGAATAGTTGCCTGTTCTATTTCCCCTCCATCTTCAAGTCTTTCAATTTGCCAATTTACTTCATAATCAACTGCTTGCTTAATAAATCGAAAAGAATTTAAATTTTTAATTTCTCTTCTCGTGCCAAGAGTATCGCTACCCTTCTTTTTCACTGATACATTTACATCACAACGAAAACTTCCCTCTTGCATATTGCCATCACATATTCCTATCCACTGAACTAAATTATGAAGTTTTCTTGCATAAGTAACTGCCTCTTCAGCCGAGCTCATATCTGGTTCAGTTACAATTTCAAGTAAAGGGGTCCCTGCACGATTTAGATCGATGCCAGACTTCCCATCGATTATGCCGTGAGTAGATTTACCAGCGTCTTCTTCTAAATGAGCCCTCAAAATTCTTACATCTTTCGAGTCATCGCCGACATCAATTGATAATTTTCCCCTACCTACTATTGGTAATTCAAACTGACTAATTTGGTATCCTTTAGGCAAATCTGGATAAAAATAATTCTTTCTAGCAAATATCGATCTTGAAGCAATTTCAGCATCTATTGCCAAACCAAAACGAATTGCACTATTAACTGATTCTTTATTTAAAACTGGAAGAACTCCTGGATAAGCCATGCTCACCAAGCAAGCTTGTGAGTTTGGCTCACTCCCATACTTTGTGGGCGCCCCTGAAAACTGTTTTGTATTTGTTCTCAACTGAACATGTGTTTCAATTCCGATTACAATATCCCAATCCATCAGTCTATTCCTTTAGGGGTATGCAAGTGCCAATCTGTATTCTTTTGAAAAATATGAGCTGCATTAAGAATCTTAGATTCTCCAAAATGATTTCCTATCAACTGAAGCCCAACAGGAAGCTCATTAACAAATCCCGCTGGAATACTCATAGCTGGTAATCCAGCAAGATTTGTTGAAATTGTAAAAATATCCTGCAAATACATTGCAAGGGGATCTTCTTGCTTTTCTCCAGACTTAAATGCTACGGAAGGAGCTGAAGGCCCCATAATTACATCACATTTTTCATAAGCAACTTTAAAATCATTGGAAATTAATCGTCTAATTTTCTGAGCCTTAAGATAATAAGCATCAAAATAACCAGCACTTAAAACATAGGTGCCAATTAATATTCTTCTTTTTACCTCATCCCCAAAACCTTCCTGTCGAGTTTTAAAATACATGTCCATTAAATCATCATATTCTTTAGTCCTATATCCATAACGAACTCCATCGTATCTAGATAAATTACTTGATGCTTCTGCTGGCGCAATAACGTAGTAAGCGGGAATTGCTAAATGATTATTTGGTAGAGAAATATCAACAATTTTTGCTCCAAATTTTTCATACTGTTTTAATGCCTCTTCAATCAATTTTTGAGCATCTGAATCCAAACCGTCTTCAAAAAATTCTTTCGGGATTCCAATTCTGAGGCCATCAATTTTCTTATTAAGAGAATTTGAATAATTTTCTTTTTTCCTATTAAGACTAGTAGAGTCTTTTTCATCATGACCTGTCATAACATCTAGCATTAGTGCACAATCTTCAGCGCTAATTGCCATAGGCCCCGCTTGATCCAGACTAGAGGCAAATGCAATCATTCCATAACGAGACACAAGACCATAAGTTGGTTTAAGCCCAGTAAAACCACAAAGTGATGCTGGCTGCCTAATAGACCCTCCAGTATCAGTTCCAGTAGCTGCTGGAGCTAATCTAGCTGCAACTGCTACCGCACTCCCTCCTGAACTTCCGCCTGGAACACAATTCAGATTCCAAGGATTTTTAACAGAGCCAAAATAAGAAGTCTCATTAGATGATCCCATAGCAAATTCATCCATATTAGTTTTTCCTAAATTAACTGCACCGGCATTATTAAATTTATGAATCACTGTTGAATCATATGGAGATATAAAATTTTCTAACATTTTTGAACCACACGTTGTTTTCCATCCATCTGCACAGAAAATATCTTTTTGGGCTATTGGTATCCCAGTTAAAATAGATTTTTTCCCTGACTGAATAAGTTGATCAGACTTTTCTGCCATTGCCAAACTCTTGCCTTCATCAACTGTAATAAATGCATTCAGTGATGGGTTATGTTTCTTTACTCGATTAAGAAAAAATTGCGTTAATTCAACGCTGGTAAACTTTTTTTTCTCTAATGCCTGAGAAATTTCTTTTAAAGACAAATTAAGCATTTTTATTCTATGACTTGAGGGACAATGAAAAGAGACTGTTCTGAATGTGGGGCTAAAGAAAGAGATTTATCCCGAATATCTTTCTCAGTCACTTTATCTTCTCTTAAGGGCTGGTTAATATCAAGCGCATGAGACATCGGCTCAATAGAATCTGTATTAACTTCTTGCATTTTTTCAATCAAATCCAAGATTCCAACAAGTTTTTTTTCAACCTCATCTAGCTCTGCTTGCGAAACATTTATGCGTGCTAAATGTGCGATTTTCCTAATTTCTTCTTTTTTTATACTCATATTTTATATAAACCCAATATTTTTCTTTAGATTATTTACAATATAATCAAGTTATTTACAAATAATCAGTTATTATACATTGGTTTAAAGTCTAGTTTTACTAGCCAACATTAAAAATTACTTTATATAAGATGACATAATTCAATGGTAAAAAAATGGTTTAATAAAATTGTAGATAACGATATTGCAATCGATTTAGGTACCGCTAACACGCTTATTTACCTGAAAGGACAAGGTGTTGTTTTAAATGAGCCCTCAGTGGTCGCAATGAGAAGAGAAAGCGGGCCAAATGGACCTAATTCAAAAATGACAATACTCGCTGTAGGGAAAGAAGCAAAAACAATGTTTGGACGATCCCCTCAAAATATAGAAGCAATAAGGCCTATGAAAGATGGCGTAATTGCAGATTTCAATATTACAGAAGAAATGATTAAATTCTTTATCAATAAAGTTCACCCTGTGAATTGGTTTACTCCTAATCCACGGATTGTAATTTGTGTGCCTTATGGCGCTACTCAAGTTGAAAGAAGGGCTATTCGAGAATCTGCAGAACGAGCCGGTGCAAAACAAGTTTATTTAATTGAAGAACCTGTGGCGGCGGCGATTGGATGTGGCTTGCCAATTAATGAGCCTATTGGTTCTATGGTTATCGATGTTGGTGGGGGCACTACAGAAGTTGGAGTTTTATCTCTTGGCGGTATTGTATATGCAAGCTCAGTCAGAGTAGGTGGGGATAAAATTGATCAAGCAATAGCTGATTATATGAGAAGAAATTATGGAACAGTAATAGCAGAACCAACTGCGGAAAAAATTAAGAACCAAATAGGTAGTGCTTTTCCAATGACTGAACTTACGGAAATGGAGGTAACTGGCAGAAATCTAGCTGAAGGGCTCCCAAGAAAAATAACTATTAGTAGTAATGAGATCCTTGAAGCCCTTTCTGACCCTTTGCATGCAATAGTTGGAGCAGTTAAAACAGCACTGGAACAAACTCCTCCAGAACTTGCAGCCGATATATCAGAGAATGGTCTGGTGCTTACAGGTGGAGGTGCTCTTTTAAATAATCTTGATCGATTATTAATGGAAGAAACAGGTGTTCCAGTAATAGTAGGTGATGAACCTCTTACATGTGTCGTTCGAGGATGTGGAAAGACTCTAGAAAATCTTGATCTCTTTCAAAATGCTTTTACTAATGAATAAAAATGGCGCAAAAAACAAACAGCAATAACTTAAAACTTTTTAATCGAGATACATTTCCTTTATTTTCTTTTCTTTTATTATTTCTTTTTTGTTTAATAATGATGGTGGCTGACCACCGCTATCAAATTTTAAAAAACATTAAATCAGAGTTCTCAATCACAACGTCCCCAATCACCTATTTAATCAATTTACCAGTAAATTTATTTATTGAATCAAAAGATAGTTTCATAACAAAAGCGCTTCTCAAAGAAAAAATTAAGAATCTAGAAGAAATTGTCTACAATCTATCTATTCAAGCTCAAGAAAATGAACTAATTAAAGCAGAAAATAAACTACTGAGAAATATACTAAAGATTCAAAAAGATTTTGGTATTATCGGGAAAAATGCTGAGATAATTCTACCTGAGGTTAGAAATGGATATTCAATAATCACAATTAACAAAGGACTTAGGAATAATATTAAAAATGGCGCACCAGTCATTAACCATAAAGGATTGGTTGGCCAAATAATAAATATCTCTGAAAATTATAGTGAGATTAAGCCAATTACCTCAAAAACCTATGCTGTTCCAGCAATTATGAATAATGGTAAAGAAAATGTTATTCTTTATGGAAATGGAAATGGGGAATTAGAAATCCCACTTTTTCCTGCAAGCTCATCAATTCAAATTAATGATACTTTTATTACATCTGGCATTGATGATATATATCCTAAAGGAATAAATATCGGAAGAGTCACTGAAATAAAACCAACTAAATCCCCGAAATTTAATTGCATAACGGTAAAACCTTTTTCTCAACCCACTACTTTTTCTCAAATAACAGTTCTTAAAATAAAAAATGATTAAAAAAACAATTATTGAACAAAAAAAAGAAAATACCTTATTCATTATTCTCTTTTTAATCTCATTAATTCTTTCAAATTTAGGGATTCCTGGCATACAAGATCCAGCCATTATGCCTAATTATTTTTTAGCACTTATTGTGACTTTTATTTTAACAAAAAGAGGAGATTTGAATTTATATAAATTAGTAATTATTGGCTTAATAGTGGACCTATTTGCTGGACAACTGCTAGGACAATATGGATTAATTTTTATAGGTATTTATCTTTTAGCTTTTATTATTAACAAAATATTATTTATTAATTCTGAAAAACAATTAATAGGTTTAAGCGTTTTTCTAATTTTATTTAGTTTTTTTATTTTATGGGCATCATCTCAAAGTCACGATATATTTATATCTTTTAATTTATTATTATTGCAATCTATCTTAACTTTTTTCACGTACTTAATTTTTAGAGCAATCATTAACAGATTTATTTCAAAATAATTTAAAGTAATTATGGATCTATATAAATTCAAATACACTTTCAAACAAAGATTAAATTTTATCTTTGGGATAATTATATTCATTTTTCTTCTCTTGTTAATAAAGTTTTATTATTTGCAAATAATAAAATTTGATAATTATTCTTCTCTTGCCAAAAGTAATAGTCTAAAGATTATTCCGATCCCAGCAATCAGAGGTCAAATTTTAGATCGCAATGGAGAGATACTGGCAGCAAACAAATTAATTTATACCTTAGAATTAAATCCAGAAAATAAGGGAGACCTAAATAAGATAAAAAAACAATTAAGTAATATTGCTGAAATAACAAAATATGATATTAAAAAATATAATAAAATTCTCAAGGAAAGTTATTATTCTTCAACTCTTCCTATCAAAACAAATCTAACAGATATTCAAGTCGCAAAGTTTATATCTCACCAATATAAATACCCTAATATTTTTTTAAAACAAAAATTCTCTAGAACTTACCCAAAAGAAAAATCAGGCGCGCATTTTATTGGCCATATAAACCGAATCAATAAAAACGATATCCGAAGATTAGTAAAAACAAATAAATTTAAAAGTTACATGGGGTTAGATCACATAGGGAAAACAGGGATTGAATATTTTTATGAAGATACATTACATGGCTATCCTGGTTATAAAACAATAGAAGTTGATGTTAACAATAAGGTGATTAGAACACTTGAAATAATAGAACCAAAACATGGTGAAGATATAATTCTAAATATAGATTATAAAATCCAAGAAATTGCTGAAAAAGCCTTTAGAAAATATAAGGGAGCAATGGTAGCACTTGATCCAAAAAATGGTGCAGTATTAGCTTATGTTAGCCAGCCTTCTTTTGATCCTAATTTATTCACAAATGGGATTGATGAAGTTAATTGGAAAAGACTTAATAATTCAATTCATAAACCTTTAATCGATAGGGTGGTCTCGGGCCTTTACCCACCAGGCTCCACCCTTAAACCTTTTGTTGCACTTGCAGCATTAGAAAATAATATAAGACGCCTTCCTTTCTCAATTATTGATAAAGGATTTTATAATATGCCCAATGAATCTAAAACTTTTTTAGATTGGAAAAAGGATGGCCATGGCGAAGTCGATATCATAAAGGCCATAGTTGTTTCATGTGACTCCTTTTTTTATGGCTTAGGAGTTGAATTAGGAATCCCTAAATTAAATAGTGTATTAAAAAGATTTGGTTTTGGAGAAAAAACTAATATTGATATGCCTAATGAAAAGCGAGGGCTTATTGCTTCAGCTAAATGGAAAAAAGAAAAATATAAGAAAAAATGGTATCAAGGTGAAACTGCAATTACTGCTATTGGGCAAGGCTATACTCAAACTACGCCAATTCAATTAGCTTTAGCTACAGTAAAACTAATTAATCCAAATTATATTCTACGTCCTCAGCTATTATTAAAAATAATTACTACTCCGGGCTATATGAAATCTAAGTCAGGCAACTCAACAAACCAGATTAAAAAAATCGCTCCATTTGAATTGCAAAATATGGAAATCGAAAAACCCAACCTATCTGATACAACAAAAAATGACGATTTAGGCTTAATTAGAGAAGCTATGTCTCTTGTTACTAAGGAAGGGGGAACGGCAGCATTTATTGGTAGAAACTCTAGTTACGATATCTCGGCAAAAACAGGTACAGCTCAAGTATTCAGCTTAAAAAAAGATGAAATTTACGATGAATCTAAACTTCCAGATGAGCTCAAAGACCATGCTCTCTTTATTGCTTTTGCCCCCTCTGAGAAACCTAAGCTTGTTATAGCTATTGTTGTTGAAAATGGAGGTCATGGTGGATCTACAGCTGGACCAATTGCTAAAAAAGTTTTTGATGCCTATCTAAGCGGGACTAACTAATGCTTAACCTAAACTTTTATAAATTTTTCGAAAATATTGATCGAATTTTAATGACACTTATTATATTTTTAATTAGCATTGGGCTAATAACGCTTGCTAGCGCATCCCAACAAAATATTATTCTATTAGGGAATCAAATAATAAACATTTTAATTGGAATAGTTCTATTAGTATTTTTAAGTAACATAGATCCAAAACGTTTCCTTTTTTATTCTCCACACCTATATATAGTCAGTTTGATTTTACTACTACTTGTTGTCTTTTTTGGATTTGAGAGTCATGGTGCAAAGCGCTGGATAAATCTATTGTTTTTTAATTTACAACCTTCCGAAATTATTAAAATTACTATCCCCTTAATGCTCGCTTGGCTATATCATCGATTCCAAAATACAATAAATTATAAAATACATTCCGCAGCATTTATTATTTTAGCTATTCCTTGTTTAATAATTTTTAAGCAGCCTGATCTAGGAACTGCTATCTTAATTGGTCTTTCTGGTTTCGTAATTATTTTTCTAGCAGGACTATCATTAAAATTTATTATAGTTAGTATTTTTGGTTTTTTACTTGCCCTACCTTACTTCTGGTCAACATTACATTTGTATCAACAAAACAGGGTTCTGAGCTTAATTGATTCTGCCCGAGATCCTTTGGGTGCCGGATACCATAGTATTCAATCAATGATTGCTATTGGTTCTGGTGGTTTTTTAGGTAAAGGCTGGTCTTATGGAAGCCAAACGCAACTTAATTTCTTACCTGAAACGACCACTGATTTTATTTTTTCGGTATATGGAGAAGAGTTTGGTTTGATTGGGGTTATCGGAATTTTTATTATCTATTTTTTCATACTATATCGATGTATTGATATGGCTAAAAAAATGCAAAATACTTTTTCTAGGTTAATAACTGCTGCATTAACATTTACCTTATTTATTTCCACTTTTGTAAACATTGCAATGGTTAGTGGGTTAATCCCTATAGTCGGAGCTCCATTACCATTTGTCAGTTATGGTGGCACATCTATGGTTGTATCTTTAAGTATGATTGGTATTATTATGAGCTTACATTCACACAAATCTTTAATCGCTAACTAATGAATAAATATATATTTAAATTAATAATTACTTTTTTTCTCATTGGTTGCCAATCAATAGATCCTTTACTTGAAGAAAATAAACCCAAGGTAAAAGAATCAGGTGCTTACTACTTAGATGATGGCCCAGATAAGAATCCACCAGAAAATCTAGATAAAATTCTAGATGCTCAACCAAAATATGAAGCACTTTCAAAAAGAGCTAATCGCCCTTATGTCGCATTCGATAAAAAATATGTGCCTATGAAAAAAATTATTCCTTTTGAGGAAGAAGGCTATGCGTCTTGGTACGGTAAAAGATATCATGGTAGAAAAACATCAATTGGAGAAACTTATGACATGTACCAGATGACTGGCGCCCATAAAACCCTCCCTCTCCCTTGCTATATAAAAGTAACAAACTTAAAAAATAAACGTTCAGTAATTATTAGAGTTAATGATCGAGGCCCATTTATTGATGAAAGAATTGTTGATTTATCTTATGCAGCCGCCCATCGACTTAAAATTATTAAGCAAGGAAGCGAATTAGTAAAAATCGAAATGGTAAATCCGTCTTTAGCAATAAAAGCTTTAAAAGAAACCAATGAAACTTCTTCATCTGAAGCCTCTATAAAATATTTTTATATTCAAGCAGGGGCTTTCTCAAATGAAGAAAATGCTACCTACTTAATGAATAAGCTGTCTAGAATTAAATTTAGAAATTCATTAAATATAAAAAAGTTAAGTAAAAATTCCCTTCATTTAGTAGCTATTGGCCCTTATGACAACAAACAAATTGCAGAACAGGCTTTAAAAGATATTTCACAAAAAATTCAACTTAATAGCTTTATCATTTCAAAGTAATAATCCTCTCCAATGAACGAAAACGAAAAAAAATCATTGCTAGAATTCCCTTGCGACTTTGCTATAAAAGTTATAGGTAAGGTAGATGAAAATTTTTCTAGTACTGTTATTGGAATAATAAAACAACATTATAAGAGTTTTAACGCCTCAAAAATTGAAATGAAAGGGAGTAGCAATGGTAAATATATCAGCTTAACTTGTAATGTTTACGTCGTCTCTCAGAAGCAACTTGATAAAATATATATTGATCTATCAAAAAGTCCAATGACTGAATTTGTTTTATAAAATATGTCAATAAATATAAAAGATCTCGGATGTACTGATTACTTAAATACTTGGCAAGATATGAAGTACTTTATTGACCAATCCCCTATAAAAGATGAATTATGGATTACAGAACACCCACCTATTTTTACCACGGGAGTAAATAAAAGAAATTGCATAACTCCAGATACTGATATTCCCCACCTTTTTGTTGATAGAGGAGGGAAAATTACTTACCACGGACCAGGGCAATTAATTATTTACACACTAATTAATATTAAAAAAAATAATTTAACCATTAGACAATTAGTATCAATTCTTGAAAATTCTGTTATTGATTTTTTAATGCAAAATAAAATTAATTCATATTCAAAAAAAGAAGCCCCTGGAGTCTATATAAATGAAAAAAAGATCTGCTCTATTGGTCTAAGGATAAGGAAAAATTACGCATACCATGGCTTAAGTTTTAATGTTGATATGGATACTAAGCCATTTACAATCATTGATCCTTGTGGCTTTACTGGCCTAAAAATGGCACAATTATCAGACTTCAATATTAAAAGCACAGTAAAAAAATCTGGCCAAAAAATTGCATTAATTATTGATAAAAAATTAAACCTACATTATGAACAAAATAATAAAAATTAAAGAAGTTGGCAAAGAAAAAATAGCAAGGCTACCAATAAAAGTTATTGGAAAAGATAGGCTAGCAAAGCCTTCATGGATAAAAATGAAGTTGCCTAATAGTGATAAATTTCATGAAGTAAATCGACTACTTAAAGACAACCAACTTAATACCGTGTGTGAAGAAGCAAGCTGTCCTAATATTGGGGAGTGTTATAGTCGTGGCACTGCAACTTTTATGATTTTAGGGGAAATTTGTACTCGTCGCTGCCCTTTCTGTGATGTTGCAAGCGGTACGCCGCTTAGCCCAGATGAAAATGAACCTATGAAATTAAGCCTAACAATTGCAAAACTTAAACTAAGCTATATTGTTATCACAAGCGTAGACCGAGATGATTTGGAAGATGGCGGAGCCCGTCACTTTTCTGAATGTATAAAAGAAATTAGGAAAAATAATAACAATATCAAAATAGAAATACTTGTACCTGACTTCAGAGGGAAAGGGAAAATAGAAAAAGCATTAGAAATACTATTTGAACAACCACCTAATATTTTCAATCATAATCTTGAAACAATTCCTAGGCTATATAGGCGAGCAAGACCAGGTGCCCGATATGAACACTCTCTTTCACTTTTGAAAAATTTTAAGAAAAAAATGCCTTTGGTGCCGACTAAGTCTGGTTTAATGCTTGGATTAGGAGAATCAAATGAAGAGATATTGGAAGTAATGAAAGACTTAAGAGATCACGATGTAGATATGTTGACATTAGGACAATATTTACAGCCTACACCCTATCACCTCCCTGTAGAAAGGTATGTAACACCAATTGATTTTGATAATCTAAAAAAAGAAGCAGAGCTATTAGGCTTCACATCAGTTGCCAGTGGGCCAATGGTAAGAAGTAGTTATCATGCAGACCAACAAGCTCAAGGAGTATAGATTGTATGACCCCTATTTTAAAAACTGATTTAAGTTCTGAGTTGTTCAACTTGGAAAATTATATAATTTATCATAGTTGTGATATTGAGCATTGGTTTAGAACTCAATGGCTAGAATATAGCGCGCCATTTTACGCCTCTGTTGACCTAAGAAATTCTGGCTTTAAATTAACCCCTGTAGACACTAACCTTTTTCCAGGGGGATTCAATAACTTAAATCCTGATTTTGCACCACTCACGATTCAAGCTATTTCTGTTGCTATTGAAAAAATTTGTCCGGATGCGTGGCGAGTTCTAATTATTCCTGAAAACCACACAAGAAATATGTTTTACTTAAAAAATATATTTGAATTAACAGAAATTTTAAAAAATTCTGGCCTTGAAGTTAGAATCGGAAGCATTGCCCCAAATATAAATGAAATACAAATAATTAAAATTGATGATAAACATTCGATAAAAATTGAGCCTATTCATAGAGAGAATGACAGTTTATTTTTAAAAAATAACGATTCTACAACTTTTAAGCCATGTGCCATTATTCTTAATAATGATCTTTCTGGAGGTGTGCCAAATAAACTTAAAAATCTTAATCAAAATATTATCCCGCCTCTTTTAGCAGGATGGCCAACCAGAAGAAAATCTACGCACTTCAATTATTACAATGAAATAGTGGAAGAATTTTCTAAATTTACTAAAATTGACCCTTGGCTAATTAATCCATATTTTGAAAAGTTAGATGGTTTAAATTTTCTTGAGCAGGAAGGAGAAATTCAATTAGCTAAACATATTGAGAGACTGTTATTGAAGATCAAAAAGAAATATTCTCAATATAATATAACTCATGAGCCATATGTCGTAATCAAAGCAGATGCAGGAACTTATGGTATGGGAATAATGACAATTAAGAATAGTAAAGATGTTATAAATCTTAATCGAAAAATGAGAAAAAAGATGTCTGTTGTTAAGGAGGGGCTAAAAGTCACAGAAGTCATTATCCAAGAGGGTGTTCATACAGAAGAAACCATTAATGACTCTGTAGCTGAACCTGTTGTTTATATGATTGATCATTTCGTTGTTGGTGGATTTTATCGAGTGCATACTAATAAAGAAAAGGATGAGAACCTTAATTCACCTGGTATGCATTTTGTACCAGTTTCTTTTGAAACATCTTGTCTTATGCCAGATCAAGGAAGGCCATGTGATGACAAAGCTAATCGATTTTATGCTTATGGAGTTATAGCAAGATTAGCCTTACTTGCTGCTGCCAAAGAACTCCAAAACTAAGATATTATGAAATATTTATTTATAATTGATGAGCCAGAAACGTTAACTTTATATAAAGACACCACCATAGCCTTAATAAAAGAGTGTCTAAGTCAGGGGATAGAGGCCCATTATACAAATATTAATTCATTATCTATTGATAGAAAACAAAATGTAATGATTGATAGTTGTCATATTTCTAGTATTGATTCATTAATAGCCAACAAACCCAAAGTAAAAAATAAAATTCAGTACTTTTCAAAAGTTTTTATAAGAAAAGATCCCCCTTTTGATAATAATTATTTAAATCTAACTTTTATACTTGAACATGCTCAGAATTTTAATGTTGAAGTTATCAATAACCCAACTTCAATTAGAAATCATAACGAAAAATTATCAATACTTAATTTTAAAGGCCTTATCCCATCTACAATTGTTTCATCCAAAGCTGAGGATATAATTAAATTTATAAATAAAGAGAAAAAGGTAATCTTAAAGCCCCTAGATGGCATGGCGGGGAATGGAATATTTATGGTTACGCCTAAAGATAAGAATATAAATGTCATTCTAGAAACTGCTACAAACAATGGTACAAAAACGATTATGGCACAAAAGTACATATCTGAAATTAGGAAAGGTGATAAGCGAATTATCTTAATTAAAGGTGAAGCTATACCCTATTCTCTAGCAAGAATACCGTCCAAGAATGATATTAGAGCTAATTTAGCAAAAGGCGGTAAAGGAAAAGCTCAAAAATTAACCGCTGGAGATAAAAAAATAGTTAAAGGCGTTAAAGAATTCTTAATTAAAAACCAACTGAATTTTGTAGGCTTAGATGTTATTGGTAATTATTTAACTGAAATTAATATAACTAGCCCTACTGGAATTGTCGAAATTGAAGAGCAAACAAATTTTAAAACTGCAAAATATATTATTAATGCGTTTAAATAGCCTACTTATATTTTTGCTAATAGGCTTTTTATTCGGCTGCAGTGATAACAAGATTTACCAAGAAAAAGATTTTATTTTTGGAACATTGATTGATATTAAGATTTATGGTGAATCTAAAATCGATGCTGAAAAAGTATCAAGTGAAATCTTTAGCGAATTCCATCGTCTACACAAATTGCTTCACCCTTGGGAAAAAAGCCTTATTACAGACATTAATAATGCAATCTCCGAGAAAAAATCTATAGCTATTAATAATGATGAAGTTATCTCCATTCTTACTGATGCCCAACACCTTGAAGCTCAAACTCAAACTCTATTTAATCCTTCTATAGGAAAACTAATTAAGCTATGGGGATTTCACTCTAATGATCACAATCAGGAAGTAATTCCAAATCAAGATACTATTAAAAAGTTAGTATCATCAAACCCCTCAATGAAATCAATTGAAATTGAGAAAAAAATTTTAAAAAGTAACAATCAAGATGTTCAAATAGATTTAGGTGGTTATGCAAAAGGTTATGCATTAGATCAAGCAAAAAAAATACTTATAAATAATAATATTAAAAATGCTCTAATAAATATTGGGGGAAATATACTGGCTTTTGGTAAACATGGGGAGCGTAATTGGATAGTTGGAATTCAAAATCCTAGAAAGCCTAATGCATTAGCTACGATCAACCTTAGGCCTGGCTGGGCTATTGGAACATCTGGTGATTACCAAAGATTTATTATGGTTAATAATCAAAGGTATTCTCATTTAATTAATCCCAAAACAGGCTACCCTGAAAATAAAACACAATCAGCTACTATTTTAATTCCTCCTTCTGAAAATTCAGGGGTTCTCTCAGATGTCTTTTCTAAGCCTCTTTTTATTGCTAATACGAAAAATAAAATAAATATGGCTAAATTATTAAATATTGAATACTTTCTAATTATTATGGATGATGGTTCAATACTTATAAGTGAATCTTTTAATAAAAAAATAAATTGGGAAGAAGATCTTGATAAAAAAAATATTACAATCTTCTAAGCTAATTAAATCTGGAGATTGGTTTGTTATTATTTCATTCTGTACCCTGATTCTCATTAGTGCAAAAATATTATGGGATCTTCCGCAAGGCCAATACCTAGAGATATATAAAAATAATAAAATATTAGCCACCTATAGCCTTAATCAGAAATTCACAAAAAAATTATATGGTGTAAAAGGGGAAACAGAAATAATAATTGATAATGGAAAAGTTAGATTTTCCACATCACCTTGTCCTAAGAAATACTGTATCCATCAAGGATGGATAAATAAAGCAAATCAAACGATTGTCTGTATCCCAAATCAAATATCTATTTCTATCGTAGGCGCTAAGAGAAAATATGACTCTATCAACTATTAACATTACTGATAGAGATCATCAAATTGCGAAACTATCTGCCATAGCTGTTGCGTTATCATTAATAGAATTCTTTTTCCCAAGCCCTATACCTGGAGTAAAGCCTGGTATAGCCAATATTATAATTTTGTACACTATTCTAAAATTTGATCTAAGAATGGGGATATGGGTCTCCCTTATTAGAGTTTTTGTAACGAGTATTCTTTTAGGCTCATTTTTGAGTCCAACATTTTTTCTTAGTCTAAGTGGTGCATTATTTAGCCTTTTTTCTCTTATAATTTTTAAGAATCTAAATCGCCAATATTTTAGTCTAATTAGCTTAAGTTTAATTGCTTCTTTGGCACATATCTTTGGTCAATTTATTATCGTTAGGCTTTGGATAATCCCACATAATGGAATTTTTTATCTTTTACCAATCTTTATATTGTCAGCATTCATTTTTGGTTTGGTTAATGCTCTAGTCACAAATAAACTTCTTCAACTAAACCCGAAAAAATAATTTTTATTAATGATAAAATAAGATAAAGAGGAATTAATTATGAAAATCTATTATATATTTTATTTGCTAGCCATTTCCCTATTAATAAATAGCTGTGGGACTAAAGGTCCACTGTATATTCCTGAAGAAAAATATCCTCAAGCAGAACTACAAGAAAATATTTTTCTAGAGCTATATTCAGAGTTAGCTTAAATCTAAAATGACTGAATCTATTTTAAAAAAAAATGATGGAAAATTTTCTATTGAAAATGTTCTCGTTGAAGATATTATTAAAAAATTTAGTACCCCTTTGTATGTCTACTCTAAAAAAATTATTCTAGATAATTACTTAAATTTTAAAAAACAATTTGAGGATATGAACCATCTCATTTGTTTTGCAGTTAAATCTAATTCTAATATAGCTATATTAAATTTACTTGTAAATAATGGTGCGGGCTTTGATATTGTTTCTGGGGGTGAGCTTCAAAGAGTAATAGCTGCAAAAGGCGACCCAAAGAAAGTTGTGTTCTCTGGTGTTGGAAAATCACAGGAAGATATTGAATTAGCTATTAAACATGACATCCTTACATTTAATGTTGAATCAGAAGCAGAACTTTATCGTATTCAAAATACTGCAAAAAAACTAAACAAAAAAGCCAGTATATCAATTAGAGTAAATCCAGATGTGAACCCTAAAACACACCCTTATATTTCAACTGGACTTAAAAATAATAAATTCGGTATTGACGAACAGAATGCAATCTCAATGTATAAAATTGCAAAAGAACTTGATGCAATTGAAATTAAAGGGATTGATTGCCATATAGGATCTCAAATAACAGAATTACAGCCTTTTGAAGATTCAATTAAAAAATTACTTGCATTGATAGATTATCTTAAATCAATTGATATATTAATTGAACATATTGATATTGGCGGAGGAATTGGTATTCAATACTCTGAAGAAACGCCTCCTACTTTTGCTGATTACGGTAAAGCTGTGAAAAATATTCTTAAAGAGCGTGATTTAAAAATTATTTTTGAGCCTGGTCGAGCATTAATTGGTAAAGCTGGCATTTTATTAACAGAAGTAGAGTATATAAAAAATAGTTCTGAAAAAAATTTCTTAATTGTCAATGCAGCCATGAATGACTTAATACGGCCTTCACTTTATGAAGCTTTTCACGAAATCATAAATTTATCCCCATCTGATTCTGAGAGAAAAAAATATGATATTGTTGGCCCTGTATGTGAGACAGGCGATTTTCTTGGTAAGGACCGTTTAATATCTGCAGAAGAAAATAATATTTTAGCTGTTTTAGATGTAGGGGCATATGGTATGTCAATGAGCTCAAACTATAACTCACGTCCAAAGGCAGCGGAAATACTGGTTGATGATAATAAATCTTATCTAATAAGGAATCGAGAAAATTTTGCTGACCTAATTAATGGCGAGCAACTATTACCTTAATTTAAAATATGTCAAAAGAGATCATTAATATATCGTTAGCTAATCCCAGAGGTTTTTGTGCAGGTGTTGACAGGGCAATCTTAATTGTTGAAAAAACATTAGAAAAGTATGGGGCTCCAGTTTATGTTCACCATGAAGTTGTTCATAACAAATTTGTAATTAAAGACCTAAATAAAAAAGGTGCTATTTTTGTTAATAGCTTAAAAGAAATTCCAAAATCAAGCCATGTTATTTTTAGTGCCCATGGCGTTTCTAAAGCAATAAAAAAAGAAGCTCAAGATTTTAATCTCATTTCAATTGATGCAACTTGTCCATTAGTGACTAAGGTGCATAATGAAGTCAATAAATTAAGTAAAAATGAATATACAATTATTATGATTGGGCATAAAGGCCATCCTGAAGTAGACGGAACTATGGGGCAAATTGAGAAAAATTCTTTAAACAATCAAATTCATCTAGTAGAAAATATAGAAGATGTTAAAAAATTAAAAGTTTTAAATTCAAATAAGCTTAGTTATGTAAGTCAAACTACTCTATCTATTGACGATACCAAAAAAATAATCGATGCTTTAAAAGAAAAATATCCATTAATTCTTGGGCCAAAAAAAGACGATATATGTTACGCAACACAAAATAGGCAAGAAGCTGTAAAGAAAATGCTAAGCCAACATGATCTCATTTTTGTGGTTGGATCAAAAAATAGTTCAAATTCTAATAGACTTATGGAAATCGCTAACGATAAAAATTTAGACGCTATACTTTTAGACGATATGGCAGATTTTCAAGAAAAATGGCTAAAGGATAAAAAAAATATCGGCATTACAGCTGGGGCTTCAGCACCAGAAATTCTTGTTCAGAGGCTTGTTAAAGAAATAAAAAAAATTAAGCAAATATCAGTTTCAGAAATTAAAGGAATTGAAGAAAATATTATTTTTAAACTCCCTAAAATTTGAAACTTCCTCATTATAAAATTCCAACCTCATCTCTAGTTGTTATATATACAAAACAGCTAGATATATTATTGCTTAGTCGTTGTGATAAAAAAAATTTCTGGCAATCAGTTACAGGGAGTCTAGAAGAAAATGAATCTCCATTTGAGGCTGCTAAAAGAGAAGTCTTAGAAGAAACTGAGATTATTTGCGAGAATTATTTCTTACAAGATTGGAATTTAAGTCACAAATATAAAATATTTTCTCATTGGCAATATCGATATGGGCCTGGCGTTCATTACAATACTGAACATATTTTTGGTTTAGAATTACCAAAAAAAATACCTGTGACTCTTGCGCCTAATGAACATAATGATTTTAAATGGGTCCCATTAGAAGAAGCTAAGAAAACAGTATTTTCCTGGACAAATGTTAAAGCTTTAGAAAAATTATATGAAATTAAACAATTAGCAAGTTAGAATACACATTATGAATACAGCTACCGTCAAGTTCGATGCTTTTGAAAGTCTTAAAAATGATGATTGTCAGGAAAGAATTATCAAAGCTAAAAAAACTTTAGGCGAAAAAATTGTTATTTTAGGGCATCACTATCAAAATGAAACTGTTTATAGGCATGCGGATTATTCTGGTGACTCATTGAAGCTAGCACAATACGTTCAGAACCTAGACGCAAAATATATCGTTTTTCTTGGTGTCCATTTTATGGCTGAAGTTTCTAATATTTTATCTAGACCAGATCAAATTACCGTATTACCAGATCTTTCAGCTGGCTGTTCTATGGCTGATATGGCCAATTTAACAAAAGTTGAAAGAACCTATAGGGAGCTCTCTAAAGTTTTAGACTTTGATAAAACTATCACACCAATTACATATATTAATTCAGCCGCAGATCTAAAGGCTTTTTGTGGTGAACATAATGGCATTGTATGTACCTCGACAAATGCACCAAATATTCTAGATTGGGCTTTCAAGCAAAGAGAGAAAGTCTTATTCTTTCCAGATCAAAACTTAGGTAGGTGGACGGGTCATAAGATGAGGATACCGATAGAGGATATGCCTATCTGGGATCCTGATTTACCCCTGGGCGGGCTAACAGAGAAACAAATACTCGACGCAAAAGTTTTGTTGTGGAAGGGCCACTGCGCAGTTCATCAAATGTTTAGGCTGCAACATATTGAGAAATTTAGAGAAACTCATCCTGAAGGTTTTGTTATTTCGCATCCGGAAGCCCCGTTTGAGGTTTGTAAAAACTCTGATTATGTTGGGTCTACTGAATTTATTCTTAATACAATTAAACAAGCCAAAGAAAATACTAAATGGTTAGTTGGAACTGAGCTAAACCTTGTTAATAGGTTGGCTAATGAAATGAAGCCTGAAGGAAAACTAGTGCAATTTATGTCTCATGTAGTTTGCGAGTGCTCAACAATGGCTAGAATAGATCCTCAACATCTATCCTGGACTTTAGAAAATATTATCAAAGATAATCCGGTTAATATTATCAAAGTTCCAAAAAAAGAATCTGAATTAGCAAAATTAGCATTGGATCGAATGCTTGAAGTCTCCTAAATGTAATAATTGTGCTCTATGCGCTACCCAAAAATATCCTGTCATTTGGTCAAATCATTTACTTCGTATTTTATTAATTAATGATCAGAATTATCGAGGGTATTGTCGAGTTGATTTAATTAATCATGTTAAAGAAATAACAGATTTAGATAAAGAGCCCCGTAATAAATTTATGGGGGTAATTTTTCAAACAGAGCAAATCATAAAAGAATACTTACATCCAGACAAAATTAATTTAGCTTCACTTGGCAATATAACGCCACACTTACATTGGCACATTATCCCCAGATATTTTAATGACAATCATTTTCCAGATAGTATTTGGAGTAAAAAAAAGAGAAGCGATACTAATGAATTTTCAAAGGATGAAGAAATAGAATTTATTAAATATGCTAATAATAAATTAAGCCAGTAATCTACTAACGGTTATTCCTTTAAGTAAGTGTTCTTCAATAATTTCATCAATATCTTCTTGGTCTATAAAGCGATACCATGTTCCTTCAGGATAAATTACCATTAAAGGGCCCTCATGGCACCGATCAAAGCACCCTCCTCGATTTACACGCACTTTATTAGGGCCATTAAGATTTAATGATTTAATCTTTTTTTTCATATAATCAAACATGGGTTCAGCATTAAAGTTCATACAACATTGTTCCCCATCTTCTCTTTGATTTAAACAAAAGAAAATATGATATTTATAAAAAGTCATAATTAATAAGCATTAGGTTTATCAATTCCTACTCCTGTTTGTGATCTAAAATATTGTGCCTCAAATAATTTTTTTTCAGCTGTAGAATTTTTTGTTTTATCAGTTTTTGAAAAGAGCCATATCCCAATAAATGTAACTATCATAGAAAATAAAGCCGGGTACTTATAAGGAAAGATTGCCTCATTATTATTAAATATATCCACCCATACCACTGGGCCTAAGATAACTAAAAGTATTACAATAAATAATCCAGCAGACCCACCTATAACTACCCCTCTTGTAGTAAGATTTTTCCAATAGATAGATAGAATTAATATTGGGAAATTTGTAGTCGCTGCAATAGCAAAGGCAAGACCGACCATAAACGCAACATTTTGCTCTTCAAAAATAATTCCTAAAAATATTGCGAGAACGCCTAAGAATATAGTTGCAATCCTTGAAACTTTCATTTCCATTTTCTCATTATTTTTACCTTTTAAGAAAGCGTTTGCATAAAGATCGTGTGATATTGCAGAAGCGCCTGCAAGTGTTAGTCCAGACACAACTGCTAAAATAGTAGCAAATGCAACTGCCGAAATAAAGCCAAGTAAAATATCCCCTCCAACTGCATGAGAAAGATGTATTGCAGCCATATTATTATTACCAATTAGCGCCCCAGAATCATTCAAATATTCTGGATTATTAGAAACTAGAACGATGGCTCCAAACCCTATAATAAAAGTTAAAATATAAAAATAACCTATAAATCCGGTTGCATAAACGACTGATTTTCTTGCCTCTACTGCATCTGAAACCGTAAAAAATCTCATCAAAATATGAGGAAGTCCTGCTGTACCAAACATTAGAGCAAGGCCTAATGAAATAGCTGAAACTGGATCAGAAATTAACCCACCGGGGGCCATTATTTCTTCACCCTTAGCATGAACATTAACCGCTTGACTAAAAAAGTTATCAAAATTAAATTGGAATTGATATAAAACAAGGAATGCAATCATTGTTGCGCCAGACAATAAGAGAACAGCCTTAATTATTTGAACCCATGTTGTCGCCAGCATACCACCAAAAGTTACATATGAAATCATTAGCCCGCCAACGATAATTACAGCTGAATAATACGGCAGCCCAAATAAAATTTCTATAAGCTTTCCAGCACCGACCATTTGAGCTATTAAATATAAAATCACAGTAGATAATGATCCACAAGCAGCAAGAATTCTGATTGGTTTTTGTTTGAGTCTAAAAGAAACAACATCAGAAAAACTATATTTCCCTAGATTACGAAGTGGCTCAGCGATTAATAATAATATGATAGGCCATCCAATCAAAAAACCAATAGAATAAATAAGTCCATCAAAGCCAGATAAATATACTAAGCCAGAAATTCCAAGAAAAGATGCTGCCGACATAAAATCGCCTGATATTGCAAGTCCATTTTGAAGTCCTGTAATGCCTCCCCCTGCAGTGTAAAAACTTTTGGCTGAGTTAGTTTTTTTTGAGGCCCAATAAGTTATCAAAAGCGTTATACCAACAAATAAGACAAACATAATAATTGCAACAATGTTCTGTTCTGATTTATCAGCATTGGAAGCAAATGATAAATTCGAAAATAAAAGCCCTGAAAGAGCAATTAATCTATACATTTTTTTGTATCTTCTTTATTAACGGCTCAAGTTTTTTATTAACTAGATAAACATATATTAAGGTAATAACAAATATGAGTAGGATAAGTAAAAAGCCCAGAAGTATTCCAATTGAAATCTTAGTCTGAAATATCTTTAAGCCAAAGAAATCTGGGTTAAAAGCAATAACCCAAATAAAACTAAAATATGAGGTAACTGTTAATAATATCAAAGGTATTACTATTTGAGCTCTTGTTTCTCTTAATTGCTTATAGGCTTCTGTTTTGTATTGCTTTTGCATCTAGTAACTCATTATCAAAACTTAAGGTTACATGATGAAATTAATATATCCAATTAAAAATAGAGGTATTTGTAAACCAAAAAAAATGAATTAAAATTAAAATAATTTTTATCATATATTTAATTTATAAATTATATTACCAATCTTTATTAAATATATCTCTAGAATAAATCTTATCTTTAGCCATATCTAGGTCAGGATGGTAGCGATTCGCTATTATAATTTCAGACATATCCATAAATGCATCTATATCTTTAATAATAGCCAAACCCTCTAATTTATCTTGATTAATTCGAGGCTCATAAATTAATATTGTGACACCTTTATCTTTTAATCTTTCAATAATCCCTAAAATTGCCGAATCTCTATAATTATCAGAATCACTTTTCATGATTAAACGATAAATACCAATTATTTTTGCTTTGGTATTTAATATTTCATCTACAACAAACTCTTTTCTAGTTTCATTGCTATCAACAATGGCTTGCATAATATTATTAGGGATATCTTTATAATTTGCTAATAATTGTTTTGTATCCTTTGGAAGACAGTAACCACCATAACCAAAAGATGGGTTATTGTAATAGTCACCTATTCTTGGGTCTAAACTAACTCCATCAATTATTTGCTTTGTACTTAATTCATTTTTTGATGCAAAAGTATCTAATTCATTAAAGAAGGTCACTCGCATTGCTAGGTACATATTTGAAAAAAGTTTTATGGCTTCAGCCTCAGTTGAATCTGTATATAAAATTGGTATATCTTTCTTTATTGCGCCTTCTACAAATAATGCTGCCAAAGCTTTTTTTTCACTAATTCCTGTTTTAAATTTCAAACCTGTATCGTTTAATATGCCACTAAAACCAATGATAATTCTTGAAGGGTAAAGACAATCATATAAAGCTTTTCCTTCTCTTAAAAATTCTGGAGAGAAAAAAATGCTTAAACAGGTTGTTCCATATTTTCTTTTTAGACTTTCTGTGTACCCAACAGGAACAGTAGACTTTATTAAAATAATTTGTGATAGTCCCCCACCGTCGACCTTTAATATTTTTTCTATTGAATCTTCAATCGATTTTGTATTAAAAAAGTTTGTAGTAGGATCATAATCTGTAGGGGTTGCTACGATAATTAATTCAGCGTCTTTATAAGCGATATTATGATCCGTTGTTGCATTAAGATCTAATTTGACTGACTCCAAATATTCAGAAATATAAGGATCCTGAATTGGAGATTTCCTTTGATTAATTAAATCAACTTTTTCTGAAATAATATCGATTAAAGTAACACTATGATTTTGTGCAAGCAGGATAGCATTTGCTAAACCAACGTAACCAATTCCTACAACTGTTATTTTCAATAGTATTCCTTAATTAAATAATTAATAAGTTAGCACTTGCTAGCATAAGCTTCAATATTTATTCTGGAAGTTGGTACACACTTATATAATCCCCTTGCTTATAACCCATAATTTTATTTCCACCGGCTACAACTCCGATGTATTGTTTACCATTAATCATATAAGTAATTGGTGGGGCATTCACGCCTGCATCTATATTTGTTTGCCAAATTAATTCCCCAGTAATTGCATTGAACGCATTAAAAGCTCCATTACCTTCGCCTAGAAAAACTAAATTTCCTTTTGTGGCAAGAGATCCACCTAAAAGAGGTTGTTCTGTTGTATGTTGCCATATAATTTTACCGGTTGATACGTCTATAGCTGATAACAATCCCCATTGAGAATCGTCAGAAGGTTCAGAGCTAGTATATTTTATAACTTTATTATCAGATTTTTTTTCATGCAGAGTATATTTAATTGGGGCATGAATGCCAGAAACATATACTAGATGCTGATCTAAATTCATACTTACTGGTGACCAATTTGAACCACCAAGAATTGCTGGATAAATTACAGTCCCTTCCGGAGTTGCTTTAGAAAATAAATTATTTTGAGGAACAAATGCTTCTGATTTCAGTAAAAGCTCGCCATTATCCCTGTTATGTATATAAAACCACCCTGTTTTCCCAGCTTGACCAACGGCAGGTATTATCTTGCCATCCCTAATGGTATGAAATAACAAAGGTGGGCTGGCAACATCATATCCCCATATATCATGAGGAACTTGCTGATAAAACCATTTTAATTTACCTGTATCAGCATCTAAAGCCACTAAAGAAACTGTATAAAGGTTATCCCCAGGCCTTGTTTCAGCACTCATTTGAGGAGAAGGATTACCAGTTCCAAAGAAAAGTGTATTTGTAATTTCATCAATAGCAGGGGTTGTCCATGCAGAACCTCCACCATATTTAGCAGAATCTGGATATTGAGATAGTGCTTCTTTTTCAAGATAGATCTCACGATTAAGCACTTCACCATCAGCGGTATAATTTGTAAACTTGCCCTCCCATCCTTGTTCAGGAATCGTATCAAATTGCCATATTTGTCTTCCAGAATGAATATCATAAGCCGCTAAGAATCCGGGTCTTCCAAATCTACCGGCAACGCCAACTACTGCACCTAATGGAGAATCATTGCCCTGTTCTTCTATATGAAGACCATAGCCAACGCCTGTAATTCCTATAATTACCTTATTCTTATAAACAACAGGTGCCATAGAAATACCAACTCCCGTTCCACCACTTACAGTTTTATCTCGATTTGGGTCTAATTCATTTAGTGAGCTTAAAGATTCTGTTTCTACTGCATTCTCTACGACATTAATGTCCCAAATTTTTTCGCCTGTTTTAATATCAAGAGAAATTAATCTTGCATCAACAGTCCCAAAAAAAATCTGCTCACCATGGACTGCTACCCCACGGTTCGTCGGTCCACAACACATTTTCCAGTTAGGGTTTCTATCGTGTTCATAACGCCATAATTCTTTACCTGTTTTGCCATCTAAAGCGATTACATGATTAAAAGGTAAAGATACATACATAATGCCTTTATAAACAATAGGGGTAGCTTGAAATGTTGCACTAATTCCTGTTTGATATTGCCAACCTAATTCCAAATTTTTTACATTTTTAATATTGATTTGATCTAATTTTGAAAACCGTTGATTAGTAAGATCTTTGCCATAAGAACTCCAATCATCATTTTGATTTTGGCAAGCAGCTAATAAAAATAAACTCAAAAAAATAACTAATAAACTTTTCATATATATTTAAGAAAAAATTTGGATTGGGATGTTTAATACTTTTATTCTACTAGCAATAACTTCTAATTCGGATTTTGCAAGTCGTGTTAATTCATTTTTACTAGGCTGTTCAGATAGTCTAGCTAAACTATAAAGATGTATTCCCTTAATCTTATTCTCATAAAGTCTTAAAAAATTAATATATGCATCCAATGATTCTAAACTGGGTAATTTTTTATTCAATTTAAACAAGCAGGTTTGAATAACCGTAGGGCTATTGTTAAGAGCCGCTTCAAGATTTTTTTTAACAGTTGCTAATGATAAATTAACTTGATTGATAGTTTTTACATCATCTTCATTCACGTGGTCTATTTTAAACCAGACTTCACGATTAAAATTACTTATCAAAGATAACGATTTTTGTATAGCGGGGTTGGTCATATAGCTCCCATTTGTAATTAAACGAATCATTATTTTTTTATCTAATTTATATTCATTAATCTTTTTAATTAAAATATCAATTACATCTTTAAATTGTTTAGATGCGGTTGGTTCACCATTCCCAGAAAAAGCTATATCTTTAAACTCAGTTTTACTTTTGGTATATTGGCTTAAAAAAGATTTATTGACTATTTGATCAAGCCAATAATCAAGTTCATTCTCTAATTCTTTTAAATCTATGAATTCTGGTTTACCTCTAACTAAATTTGGTACTTCACAATAAATACATTGCCAATTACAAGCATTATTTGTATTTAAATTAATTCCTAAAGATAAACCTCCAGCTCTTCTAGACACTACAGGGTAAATATATTTACCTTGAAAGATATTACGATCGTGGTTTGTTGTTGTTAATATATCAATAGACATGATGGCTTATTATTAAAATTATCTTTACATAATACTAGATTTACTTACTAAACCACATTCTTCTCAGTGTTCCATCCTTATCTATAAGTGAATGTTTAAGGGCTCCAATAATATGGAAAAATAAAATGCACAAAATTAATAGTCCAAAAATTTGATGAAGTTCATGGAATAGTTCTCGCAATCCAGAATCATCAATACCAGGAATAACCTTAATACCAAACCATTTAATACCGTATTTGCTTCCAATAGACATAATGATTCCAGATACAGGAATTATGAACATTAATAAATAAAGTCCATGGTGGGCACCGGTAGCCAATCTTTTTTCCCATGATTTCATTGTTTCAAGCAGAGCTGGTGGTCGGTGGGTTAAGCGCCAAATAATTCTAAAAATTATAAGAGCGAATATTGTAAGTCCAATAGATTTATGAAGATTAAAATAAAAAGATCTTGGTGAAGCTTCCTTGGCAAGCTCCCATGTATAAATGCCTAAGTTGAATAAATCATAACTTGATGATTTTAGGCCTTCCTTTGGTAAAGCTTCCATAAACCAACCAAGATAAAACATAAAACAAATGCCAATAGTAATTAACCAATGTAGAATAATTGCAATATTAGTATATTTTTTTGCCGGAACGCTCATAATTAAAATAGGGTAAAATGAAATTACTAATATCATAGCGTTACTTTCAACAAAATGAAAAAAAAATTTTTACTTTCTTTATTTTTTTGGTTTTTTTCGGTACAAGGTGCCTTAGCAAGCCCAGCCCAATTAGATCTTATCGAGGTAGCACCAGGTATATTTGTCCACCAGGGAAAACATTTTGATGTTGATGAGAGCTATCAGGGAGACATTTGTAACATTGGTTTCATAATTGGCAAAGATAGTGTTGCAGTTATTGATACTGGTGGAAGTCAAGTAGTTGGGGAGTTACTTAAAGCAAGTATTCGAGAGAAAACATCTCTGCCCATTAAATATGTAATTAATACACATGTTCATCTTGATCATATATATGGTAATGCAGCCTTTAATGACAAAATTACGGAATTTATTGGCCATAGCGAACTTCCAAAAGCGATGCAGTTTAGAAAAGAATTCTACGAAAAGTTAAACTATAAATATTTAAACATCCCTATCGAAAAATCTATTCAAATTCCTCCTTCAATTCTAGTTAAAGAAAATGAAAATAAAATTTTTGATTTAGGTGAAAGAAAAATTAAAATAAGTGCCTATCCTTCTGCCCACACAAATAATGATGTAACCATTACAGATATTAAAACTGGTACTCTTTGGGCCGGAGATTTACTTTTTATCGAACGAACGCCAGTAATAGATGGTGACATACATGGCTTTATTGATGTTCTTGATCAATTAATTTCTTTAGATATTAATCTTGTTATTCCTGGCCATGGTAAACCAACGAAAAAATGGAAAGAGGCCTTTAAAAAAAATAAAAATTATTTTGTAACTTTAAGAAATGATGTGAGAAATGCAATTTCTGAAGATCAGGGACTTCGAAAAACCATAGAAACTGCAGCTCAATCTGAGTCAAAAAAATGGAAATTATTTGACATTCAGAATGCTAGGAATATAAATCAAGTCTATCCAAAATTAGAATGGGAATAAAATAAAGCTGATTTAATCAGCTTTATTTTATTAGCTTATCAATACTGTACCCAGTCGCTGGGTGAACTCCCATATAAAACAGCCCGCCTGTAATGGTTAAATATTGGAGTGACATTAATAAAAGATGTGGTTGACCCCCAAATGTATTCAGCAAATATACTATCGCCCAAATAAATGAGTAAGTTGCTAAAACATAAGCTGTAATCTTAATTTTATACCCTATGATTAAAGTAAAGCCTGCAACAAATTGAATTAATATACTTAAAGGTGCAAAAATACCTGGCAATCCCCTAGCTCCCAACATATCTTGATAAGCTTCATAGCCATTAGGGGTGCTTACTATGTTATTTAAGATAAATAGAACTGAGATAAAAAATATTAATGACAATAAAACCCTTGCGATAGGGTCAAAAAACTTTTTCATAATTTCATTCCTTACTATTGTTTATAAATTAATTCGAATCATGCCTTTTAATTATAATACTCGCAACCCTTAAATCATAAATAAACTATAAGGGTACTTAATCCTGAAATAATTTTTTTACTAATTTCTTTACCGGTGCGGGATATGGGCCTTCTTCAATTTTATCTTTATCATGCCATAACGCCCCTGATAAAGTGCCCTTACTTTTAAGTTCTTTTATTTCTAAATGTTGATAATTCATTTGAAGTTTATAGTGTGTAAAAACCGTAGTCATAACGCCATTCTGTAATAATTTATAATCTTTAATTTTAAGATTTTTAGAAACCCACTGTTTAACATTTAACTCCTCTTTGAATTCTGGGAATGACCAAAGGCCGCCCCATATTCCTTTTTTTGGCTTCTTAATAAATAGAAATTTTGATTTACATTGAAAAATATAAAAATAAGATACTTCAGTTAGTTTTTCCTTTTTTGGTTTAATCGCTGGAATAATATCAGTCCATTTATGTAAAAAACTTTCACAAGATTTATTTATAGGGCATTGCGAACAGTTTGGTTCTTTTTTAACGCATAAAGTTGCTCCTAAATCCATAAGAGCTTGGTTATATTTACCAAATTTACTTTCAGGAAGATTCTTTTCTACTAACACCCATAATTTTTTCTCAACAGATATAATGCCTGCCCAATCCTTAATCCCATAGAGTCGAGTAAAAATTCGTTTAACGTTACCATCTAATATCGGCGTTCTTTGATTAAATGCGAAAGAGCAAATTGCTCCGGCAGAAGATCGGCCTATCCCTGGAAGGGATAATAAATCATTTAGTTTTGTTGGAAATTTGCCTTTGAATTTACTATCAATTATTTTAGCACTTTCATGCAAATTTCTAGCTCTCGCATAATAACCTAGACCACTCCATAATTGCATCACATCGTCATCAGCAGCTAACGCTAAAGTTTTTATATTAGGAAAAGTATTGATAAATCTTTGATAATACGGCAAAACTGTTTTAACTTGGGTTTGTTGCAACATAATTTCAGATATCCATATGAAATATGGATTTTTTGTTCCTTGCCAGGGCAAATTATTCCTACCAAATTTCTGTTGCCACGGAATAAGTTGATCAGAAATTAAGCTCATTGGTTAAACTGAAGAGCCCATTCTGGTAAATATTGCATGCCTTCTGCCCCAAGATAATATAATCCATACATAAATAAACTAAAATATAAAATTGAAAAAACTATCCAAAATATTGCCAGCACAATAAAAAGCCCATCTTTTTCAAATTGTGCAATTGTTGCAAATAATATAGCAAGGCCAGGGAAAAAATTATTCAGTGGTAATAACATAACAAATGGAATGGCTATTAATAACCCTCCTAAAATAAAAATCCCACCTTCAAACTTTAATCCTGTTTCATTTGAAACAAACCAAAGCAATCTAGGCATAGTAATTTTTTTTGCCCAATGAATTATAAAAATACAAACTTTGGTGATCCATTTCCAACTTTTATTACTGGGAGTGATTACAAGAAGTTTTTGAGGTAAAGTAGGGAATGGCTTTCTTTTTAAAAGTTGCAACCCTAAAGCAGCAATAGTTAATCCTCCGATGACACTTAGAGGCCCCACTGGAAATGGCTGCATAAATGGCAGCACTAAAATTAATGCAATAAGAGAAAAACCAAAATGATCTAATTCTGCAAGAGCTTTCTTGATAGACATTGGTTGACTCTCTGAAAGTTCTTCAATTTTCTTTAAAATCGGAATTAAATTTTGATAATCTTTCATTTAGCACTCTAAAGAAAATAATAAATAGTCAAACAACCTACAATAATTCTGTACCAACCAAATACAACGAACGTATTGTGAGCTACAAACCAAATAAAAACCTTAATAATAAAGTAAGCGCTTATGAATGCAGTTATGAAGCCCATTACAAATATTGGTATATCACTTTTACTTAAAATATCTATATTTGAAGATAAATCAAAAACAGAAGCGGCAAAAATAATTGGAATAGCTAAAAAAAATGAAAATTCCGTTGCTGTTTTTCTGTCTAGTCCAGCTATAAGGCCTCCCATAATTGTTGATGCGGCTCTAGATACTCCTGGTATTAATGAAAAGCACTGTGCTATTCCAATAATAAGAGCTTGTCGGTTACTTATCTTATCAACATTAACTTTAGGTCTATTTGGTAATTTTTTTTCAATGATGATCATAACAATCCCGCCAACTACCAATGCAACCCCAACCACTATTGGATTAAAAAGATATAGTTTAATCAGGCTGTGAAAAAAGAATCCTAATATTGCTGCTGGAATAAACGCGATAATCAAATTTTTTGTAAAATCTTGAGCAACTTTATCCGTCTGTATACCAATAAAGGTATCTAAAATTTTTTTTCTGTATTCTACCACCACAGCAAAAATTGCCCCGAGCTGAATAAATATCTCGAATACTTTGCTAGAAGGTTCTGTGAAACCCAAAAGCTCGGCACCAATTATTAAATGGCCTGTCGAACTAACGGGAAGAAATTCTGTTACACCCTCAATAATCCCTAATAAAAATGCAACCCATAAAAGATAAAAGTCCATCGTTTAATTATACTTTTTGATAGACTTTTGAGCCTTTCTTCACAAATTCGATTGATTTTTCTTCCATCCCTTTTTGCAGTGCTTCTTGTTCTGTGACCCCTTTCTTCTTTGCATAATCTCTTACATCTTGTGAAATTTTCATAGAACAAAAATGAGGGCCACACATAGAACAAAAATGTGCTTGCTTAGCGCCTTCCTGGGGTAATGTTTCATCATGAAATTCTTTTGCTTTTTCTGGGTCAAGCCCAAGATTGAATTGATCATTCCATCTAAATTCAAAGCGAGCTTTAGAAAGAGCATTATCTCGGATTTGAGCTCCAGGATGTCCTTTTGCTAAATCTGCTGCATGCGCAGCAATTTTATAAGTAATAATGCCCACCCTTACATCTTCTTTTTCAGGCAATCCTAAATGTTCTTTTGGTGTGACGTAGCACAACATTGCACACCCATACCACCCAATCATAGCAGCACCAATTCCAGAAGTAATATGGTCATAACCTGGTGCAATATCAGTAGTCAAAGGCCCTAGCGTATAAAAAGGAGCTTCATCACAATGTTCTAACTGAAGGTCCATATTTTCTTTAATGAGATGCATGGGAACATGCCCCGGCCCTTCAATCATTACTTGAACATCGTGCTTCCAAGCAACCTTAGTCAATTCACCCAAAGTTTTTAATTCAGCAAATTGTGCTTCATCATTTGCATCATAAATTGATCCTGGGCGCAGTCCATCGCCCAAGCTAAAGCTAACATCGTAAGCTTTCATAATTTCACATATTTCTTCAAAATGTGTATACAAGAATGATTCTTCATGGTGAGCGAGACACCAACTAGCCATAATCGATCCCCCCCGACTTACAATGCCTGTCATTCGTTTCGCTGTCATTGGGATGTAAGCTAATCTCACACCGGCATGAATAGTAAAATAATCTACGCCTTGCTCAGCCTGCTCAATAAGAGTGTCTTTAAATATTTCCCAGGTTAAATCTTCAGCCTTACCATTAACTTTTTCTAATGCTTGATAAATTGGAACAGTACCAATAGGAACCGGGCTATTTCTTATAATCCATTCACGCGTTTCATGAATATTTTTTCCAGTTGAAAGATCCATCACATTATCGGCCCCCCATCGGGTTCCCCACACCATCTTTTCAACTTCTTCACTAATACTTGAGCCTAAGGCTGAGTTGCCAATGTTGGCATTTATTTTAACTAAAAAATTTCGGCCAATAATCATAGGTTCGGTTTCTGGATGATTAATATTCGCAGGGATGATTGCTCGGCCTTTAGCAACTTCATCCCTCACGAATTCAGGTGTAATTTTATTTGGAATTTGGGCGCCATGATTTTGTCCTGGATGCTGAGCTTGAATTACATCTGATAACCCCTCCCGCCTTTGATTTTCACGTATAGCAATAAACTCCATCTCAGGTGTAATAATTCCTTTTTTAGCATAATGCATCTGAGAAACATTTTTACCTGGTTTCGCCCTTCTTGGTTTCCGCAAAAGATTAAAACGCATTTTTTCGAGTTCCGGATCTATTTTTCTTTCTTGACCATAAACTGACGTAGGGCCATCTAATACCTCTGTATCTTGACGATCTTCAATCCATTTTATTTTTAAAGGGGGTAAGCCATTCTGAATGTTAATGTCATATTTCAGATCAGTATAAGGACCTGATGTATCGTATACTAAGACAGGAGCATTCTTCTCTGCGCCGAATTCAGACGGCGTGTCTGAAATACTAATCTCCCTAAAAGGAACCTGGATATCTGGAGTTGATCCTTGAATATAGATTTTTTTTGAATTAGCGAATGGTTTTAACGCGTCGTCGTCAAGCTGCGCATCTTTACCTATAAATTGATCTATATTTTTGCTTAGTGCTTTATCTGTTGCATTCATTTAGAACTCCTTTTTGAACGTAAGGAGCATTTAAAATGCTTTCCCTACGGCGGCATTACCCACATCAGGTTCGAAGGGTATTTCTCACTATTTTTTTAATTAATAGACCCCTAGCAGTAGCTTTACAGATTATTCGAATATGAGTAAATGTGCAAGCGAATCCACGTATATAATAAAAAAACAGATAGGAAATAGTCATAATTAGTTTCTCCCTCTAATATATAATTAACACTATGAAAACGAACCTTATTAAAAATATTTACTCCAACAATTCCGAAAAAAAATCTTTATTAGATAAATTTATATCTTAAAGTAAATGAAAATTATTTTTAATCTCAAAATTTTATTGAAGCGATTTTTATCAGCTATGTTTTTTGCTATTGGCCTATTCAGCCCAATTTTGCATGCACAGGAAGCCATAGATTTAATTTCACTATATCAAGAAGCCTTAAGAAATGATTCTCTGCTATCTTCTGCTCGATTCCAAAATGAAGCAACACGGGAATTAATTAAACAGGGTAAGTCTTTATTCTTACCAAGCATTACGATGAACGCAAGTTTTGATAAACAAAACAAAGAGAGAAAATTCTTAACCTCAGCTCTTCCGAGCAACGATTTATTATCAGGAAGAAAAGTAAATTATGAAACATATGATTATGGCGTTACAGTTAAACAGCCTTTATTTAACTATTCCGCTCATGCACAATATAAAAAAATATTAACTCAAATCAATCTCTCTGATAAACAACTTATTAAAACTCAGCAAGATTTAATTTTACGAATTTCAAAAACTTATTTTGAAACATTACTAGCAAAAGATCAGGTAGATCTTTTTCAATCCCAACGTGCCTCTATTCAAGAACAACTATCAAAAGCAGAAGCACAATTTGAAGCTGGGCTAATTTCGGTTACAGACATAAATGAAGCAAAAACAAAAAAAGCTCTCATTGAGGCTCAACAAATTAGCGCCATACAAAAATTAAAAATTAAAAAAAGAGAAATTCAAGTAATCACCGGAAAATTGCCTGGCAAACTAACACCTCTAAATCCAATTATCACATTTACAGAAATTGATAATTTAGCAGACGATTGGATTGCAATAGCACAAGAAAATAATCTAGAACTGCAAATAAAAAAAGATGAGATCAAAATTGCAGAACGCGAAATTGATTCTAGACGCTCAGGTCATTATCCAACCATAGATGCTATTGCCAATCGATCAAGAAATTGGGACAAAGGTGGCTATCCTTATGGTGCAACCAAAAATGAAGGGATAAGAAGTTATTCGGACACTATAGGTATTGAAATTAACATTCCAATTTTTTCAGGTGGGATGACAAGCTCAAGAGTTAGAGAAGCAGTTTTGCTTAAAAGTAAATTAGAGGAAGATGTAGAATATCTTAGAAGGGGAATTGAGCTCAAAGTAAGAGACTATTATTTAAGCTTACAAACTAATTTTTCTGAGATATCGGCTTATCAACAAGCTATGAAATCAGCAACACTTCAATTAGAATCAACCCAATTGGGATTTCAGGAAGGCCTAAGAAATAGTGTCGAGGTTTTAGATTCGCAACAAATATTATTTAATGCCAAATTGAATGTATTGGAATCACGCTATAATTACATAATGAATTTCATAAATTTAAAATTATCAGCCGGAATGTTATCTATTGAAGATTTAGATGAAATTAATCAATACTTAATGATGAGTTCAACATGATTGCACTGACAGAAAAAAGCCAATTAGTCATAATTGACATGCAAGAAAAACTATCAACGGCTATGCCCAAAGAAGTGATAAACAAAATTATTAAACGTTGTGAATTACTAATAACAGTAGCTAATGAATTAAATATTCCACAAATTTGTACAGAACAATATCCGAAGGGACTAGGGCATACTTTAAGCTCAATAATGCCCTTCTTGTCTGAAGCAAAGTTCATAGAAAAAAATGTCTTTGCGTGCACAGAAGAACCAATTTTCTTAAGATACTTAATTAAAACCCGTCCTCAAATATTTCTAATGGGCATGGAGGCTCATATATGTGTTTTACAAACTGCGCTTGGTCTAATCAAATCAGGAAAAGATGTTTTTGTTATTGAAGATGCGATAGTTTCAAGAAATATTCTAAATAAACAAAATGCTCTAAACAGACTTCGAGAAGCAGGGTGCTTCATTACAAATACAGAATCAGTAGTATTCGAATGGCTAAAAACATCTGAACATGAAGTTTTTAAGAAAGTTGCTCCACTAATTAAAGGTATTGACTAACTAACTCAATTATCTTTTTAGTACTTCCGGAAGAATTTTTAATAAATTGTTTAGCATTGATAACGCATGTTCTGTCATTAAATTGATTTTCATCAAATAATTGATTCTTTAAAATATCTTCAAGTGAAACATATTTTCCTGTTGAACCAACTTCAACATCAAATCTAAGGATTGCCTCATGCTTTTCAGCTTCATTTACCATATCGCTAAAATTATAAATTGAACCACCAACTGCAGTTTTTATTCCTAGGCTCATTGGTTCAATTGGGTTTTGTCCGCCATAATTTAAAATACTGCCCCCAATAATAGCTAAATCTGCTATCCCATAAATTTCGTATAAATCACCCATAGTATCTCCGAGAATATATGAAGGCGTTTGTTTTAAATCCCCTAATTTACTTATTCTTGTAACTTCTATAGCATGCCTCTGAAAAACTTTTTCCACCTCATCAAATCTTTCGGGATGTCTAGGCACTATTACTAGTATTAATTCATCATAATTAATTTTTCCTCTGAAATAAGACTCCTTGAACCCTAGGATTTTTCTTATTAACCATTGTTCTTCCCCAGGCCTTGTACTGCCGACGACAACAACAAATTGATCAGTTATTTTTAATTTTTTCTTTAATTTAATACTTTTTTCTTTGGTATCTTTTGGCGCTTTAGAATCAAATTTAATATTGCCCATTATTCTAATTTTTGCTTCTGTAAGGGAGCTAAAATTATTAGCATCTTCTCTAGCTCTTACGTGAATTGAATCAAGTTGTAATAATCTAGTATTAATAAATTTTTTAAAAGGTAGATATTTATTTAAAGAGTTTTCTGATAATCGTGCATTTATTAAATGTAATGGGACTTTATTCAATTTACATTGGTTAATTAGATTAAACCATAATTCTGTTTCTAAAATTAAACCAATATTAGGCCGATAATAAGATAAAAATCTTTTTACTCCCCCGCTTGTATCATATGGTAAATATGCTCTTTGAATTCTTGGGCTTTCTGGTAATCTAGTTTCCCGGCCAGTAAGAGTTCCATGGGATATAAGAAAGTATGTTTTAGGGTACTGTTTTAATAAAATTTCAATAAGATTAAAAATGGCTTTAGTTTCACCAACTGAAACGCAATGAAACCAAACTGTTTGTCTAGATTGCCATATAGACTTTTTTTCTTTTGAATAAATAGCGAAGCGTTCGTTTAGATACTTTAGATGATCAAGCTTTATTTGAAAGTCAAGATCATGGATTGCAAAATGCAATCCCCGATAAAAAAGTTTGGCTAAAGCAAAAGGTATAAGACAAAGAATTATAATTTCGTATATAAAAAAGTACATAATGTGATTTTCTCACAATGTGAAATTTATTTATATTTTTTTATTTTGACTAACTAATTGCTTTAAAAAGGCTTATATAAAGCTTGTTCAAAATTAGTGCAAGAAATTATCAAACTTTATTAAAATAACTCTTGACCAAACACTACCAGATGTTAAAATTTTTTTCATTAGCACAATATGTAGTGGTTTTATTTATAAGGCCTTTTTTCAAGAAATAGTGCTCCAAACAGCAAAATATTAGGGGAAATAAATGCTCAAAGCAGTTCCATCAGAGTCTACACAAGAAGAGTCTGAAGAAATAAAGATTCCTTTTCAATTCGTTTCAGAAGATATTTGGAACAAAAAATATAGGCTAAAATCAAAAAAAGGTGATTTTATTGATAAAGATATCAACGAAACGTATGCAAGAGTTGCTAAAGCTTTAGCAAACGTAGAAAAACCTGAAAAAAGAGAATTGTGGCATAAAGAATTTCTATGGGCTTTGCAGAATGGAGCAATTCCTGCAGGACGTATTACCTCAAATGCTGGCGCACTTGATCACAAACCAGCAACAAGTACTATCAATTGTACTGTTTCCGGAATAATTGAAGATAGCATGACTGACATACTTGATAAAGTCCATGAAGCCGGACTGACTTTAAAAGCCGGGTGTGGAATTGGTTATGAATACTCAACACTGAGGCCAAAAGGCGCTTTTGTAGCAGGTGCAGGTGCATACACAAGTGGCCCACTTTCATTTATGGATATATATGACCGCATGTGCTTTACAGTATCTAGTGCAGGTGGTCGACGTGGGGCACAAATGGCAACATTTGATATTTCTCATCCTGATGTTACTGATTTTATTAAAGCAAAGAGAGAAGATGGCCGTTTGAGACAATTTAATTTGTCTTGCCTTATTACAAAAGATTTTATGGAAGCAGTTAAGTCAGATTCAGATTGGAAACTTGCTTTTCCAATTACAGAAAAAGAAGCAAAAGAAGATATGTTAGATTTAACAGATTCCCAAAAAATAGTTTGGAAAAATTGGCCTGTCAAAGAAAAATATTTGACTGAAACAAAAGGGGCTAATGCAGGAAAAGTTGCTTGTCGTGTTTATAAAATAATTAAAGCTCGACGTGTTTGGGACATCATTATGTCATCTACATATGATTATGCTGAACCAGGATTTATTCTTGTTGATCGTGTTAACGAAATGAACAATAACTGGTTTTGTGAAGATATTAGAGCAACAAATCCTTGTGGGGAACAACCATTACCTCCATATGGCTCATGTCTTCTAGGCTCAATTAATTTAACAAAATTTGTTAAACTTCCCTTTACTGATGAAGCATATTTTGACTGGGATAAATATAAAAAAGTAGTAAGTACTTTTACTAGAATGCTTGATAATGTTGTTGAAATTAATGGCTTACCTCTTGAACAACAAAGAGCTGAAATCACCAGAAAGCGCCGTCATGGAATGGGTTATTTAGGATTAGGCTCTTCACTAAGTATGATGCAAATAGTATACGGAGATGATGAATCACTAAAATTCACAGAAGAAGTAACAAAAGTTTTAGCCCAGGTAGGATGGGAGGTTGGAATTGAATTAGCTCAAGAAAAAGGAGCGGCGCCAATAATGAATGAGGAATTTGAAGTTAATGCCGAAATGCTAGCAAAGCGCCCAGAAATGAAAAAGGGGGGGCATAAGATTGGTGACAAAATAAAAGGGAAAGTGCTTTTAGGAAAATATAGCCGCTATATGCAACAATTTCCGAAAGAGCTTCAAGACCAGATTGCAAAATCTGGGGTTCGCTTTACTCATCATAGTTCAATTGCTCCAACCGGAACTATCTCTCTCTCATTAGCAAATAATGCAAGCAATGGTATTGAGCCATCTTTCGCACACCACTATAGCCGTAATGTAATTAGGGAAGGCAAAAAAAGTAAGGAAAAAGTAGATGTGTTTTCTTTTGAGCTTTTAGCATATCGCCACCTTATAAATCAAAAAGCTATGCCATTTTCAGATAAAGAAGAAGAAAAATTACCAGAATATTTTATTGACTCTTCTACGATTAAAGCAAAAGCCCACGTTGATATACAAGCGGCTTCTCAAAAATGGATTGATAGCTCAATTTCTAAAACAATCAATGTTCCTACTGAATATGATTACGAAGATTTTAAAAATATATATTTGTATGCGTACGAAAAAGGGCTTAAAGGCTGCACAACATTTAGATTTAATCCTGAAGCTTTCCAAGGTGTTTTAGTAACTGAAAAGGATCTAGAGGAAACAACGTATCAATTTACTTTAGACGATGGAGCAACAATTGAAGTGAAGGGAAATGAAGAGATTGAATATGATGGAGAAATTCATTCAGCAGCAAATTTATATGATGCTTTAAAAGAAGGTTACTACGGAAAATTCTAAGGATTAGTTAAAAATGGCAGTAAAAATCAATAAAAAAATTGTGGGCTATAGTGTTCTTAATAAAGACAAAGAGATAGAAAAAAAAGCTCAACCAGCTGAGATATTTCAGTTAGGTGATCCACTAAACAGACCAGATCGAATTACGGGTTCAACCTATAAAGTAAAAACTCCGGTAACAGAACATGCACTTTATATTACTATCAATGATGTTTTAATGAATGAGGGAACCGAACAAGAGCATCGTAGGCCTTTTGAGATATTTGTTAATTCTAAAAATATGGAGCATTTTCAATGGATAGTTGCTCTGACGCGTGTTATGTCTGCAGTTTTTAGAAAAGGTGGAGATATAACTTTTCTTGTTGAAGAATTAGGAAGTGTATTTGATCCAAATGGTGGCTACTATAAAAAAGGTGGGAGATATGTTCCAAGCCTGGTCGCTGAGCTAGGACAAGTTGTTGAACAACATTTAATCAATATTGGCATGCTACAACAACAACAACCAGACGAACACCAACAACAATTAATTAAAGATAAAAAAGCAAGCTTTGTCAAAAAAAATCCCGATGGACTTGATCAAGATACTGGCTTTCCTACTGGCTCTCAATTATGTAAAAAATGTAATATTAAGGCATCTATCATGATGGATGGATGTTTAACTTGCTTAAATTGTGGTGAAAGTAAATGTGGTTAGTTTTAAATGAACTAAGGTAGTAATTTAGTCTCTAAAAAAATTAAAGTTTTCACACTACATATGCAGAAATTCATATTTTGTTGGTTTTTTTTCATTTCCTTTGGCTTAAATGCAACGCCATCTCCTGAATTAATATTCTCCACAAATGGATCAGTTGTGAAAGTTCACTCAGCAAATAAAGATGGCAATCATGGGGTAGGCTCTGGAGTTGTTATTGCAAAAGACCATATCGTAACGAATTGTCATGTAATTGCTAATTCTCAGGGAGTCCATGTTACTAAATTTGGGACTAGTTTTGCCCCAGAAAGTGTAATAGCTGATTGGAAAAATGATATTTGTATTCTTAAATTTAAATTTCTTGGACTCAAATCAGTTCCACTCGCATCAAATGAATATTTAGAATATGAAACACCAGTTTTTGCTAAAAGTTACGGTGGGAATACTGTAAAACCCCATACTTCATTTGGTCGAGTTAAGGGAATATACAAATTGAATCAATTTAAAATCATTAAGTCTTCAGCATGGTTTGCTATGGGAGCTAGTGGTGGTGGTTTGTTTAATTATAAAGGTGAATTAATTGGTATTACTACTTTTAAGCCGCCATGGAATTCTGAATACTATAGTATGCCAGTCGAAATAATAAAAAAATTGCTATCTAATGGTAAAGAAATTTCAGTGACTAAACAAGCTGAAAGTCCTTTCTGGGATGCTCTTGAGATTAATCAGCCTTTTTTTATGCAAGTTGTAGGTCCTATAAAAAATGAATCTTGGGGCGAGCTTAAAAAAATTACTACTAAATGGATTCACGAAAACCCAATGGATATTGAAGGGCTATACCATCATGCTTTTACTTTATACAAACTTGAAAAGTTTATTTCAGCTAAAAATATATTTCATAAAGTAATTAAAAAAAATAACAAGCATGCCTTAGCTTATTTATATTTATATAAAATCGCGAATAAAGAAAATCATCAAGATGATATGAGTTACTATAAGTCTAGAATATTGAAACTGGATGGTTCATTAATTAACTGAGAAAAATGAAATTTAAATTCTTTTTATTATTTTTAATTGGAAACTTATCTTCCTCATGCTCTTTACCTGAAGTGCCCTCCCTATCTAATATATTCTCAAATGAGGTAATTGAAAAAAATATTCGCCCTGAAGACTCTATTGAATATAATTGTGAGAAGAAAAAAACATTCTTTTTATTTTACTTAAATGATAAAAAGTCAGTCTGGGTTGTTCTGCCCAACAGAGAATTCAAGCTTAATCAAATTGATGAATCTCAAAATATTTATTCTAATACTATTACAACTTTAGAGATTTCTCCTGAGCAAACTCAGATTAAAAATGAAGAAGAAATTCTATATAGTCAATGTGTTGAAAAAAAAGATGGCACTTAAAGTTGATTCATTTATGAAGTTGGAGTAACTTAATATTATTGATGTTAACCAAACCATTAGGAGTGGTATGGCAAACGAATATGAATTAGGTAGCTCTAAGGTTGCAGTTGAGCTTCACAAGAAGAAAAAAGGGATGAAATGTCGCTCTTGTGAAAGCCTTCAACTTCATTTTTGCCCAACTATGCAAGATCATCAATGTGAAAAATGTGGTGAATGGCAAAATGATATTCCTAATAATTACTCAACCGGTCGAAGTACGGATTATTAATCAAATACCATTTAGATTCTCATAAATATCAAGTAAAATAAGCCTTTAAATTACCAAAGATATAACATGTTAATTCAATCCGAGATCATTGATCTTGATACACCAACTGGAAAAATGAGAACCTATGTCCATCGGCCATCGAAGCCTGGCAAATTTCCAGTAATTTTATTTTATTCAGAAATATTTCATCAAACAGGTCCAATTGAACGATCAGCCAAAATAGTTGCCAGCCATGGTTATGCAGTTTTAGTTCCAGAAGTATTTCATGAATTAAATCCTATTGGCACTATCTTAGAATATGATGATGCTGGAAGAGAAAAAGGAAATTCTGACAAAGAATCTAAAGACGTTCAAGCTTATGATACTGACAATCAAACCATGATAGATTGGGTCAATCAACAAAGCTGGTCGAATCATAATATTGGTGCCATGGGCTTTTGTATTGGTGGGCATTTAGCTTTTCGCGCGGCACTAAATCCCGAAGTTAAATCCACTGCTTGTTTTTATGCAACAGATTTACATACTAACACTATCCCTAATAAACCAAATCAACATAGTATGGATCGACTATCAGATATTAAGGGTGAATTATTAATGCTCTGGGGGAAGCAAGATACACATATACCAACAGATTCGCGAGTGCAGATACATCAAAAATTATTAGAAACTGATATTGTTTTTAGTTGGCATGAATTTAATGGTCAGCATGCATTTATGAGAGATGAAGGTGATAGGTATGATCCGGAGTTAGCAATGCTTTGCTACCAGCTATGCTTTAGAATGTTTTCAAGAACCTTAAATAATTAAACGCAATCTGAAAAAGCTTCAAGAGAGCGATGAAATTCTGTTTTCTGATTTAATTTACTTGAAACTGAGTTCTTATTTTTAGGCTTTAAAGTATTAAGTTTATTTTTATCAACATTAATAGTTTTAGTTTTAGTTTTAGTTTTAAACATTTTTTTCCTTTTGGGAAATTAATCAGTAGGGATTTTGTCCCTTTATTAAATTGATGCAAAATTGATGCAAAAATTCAATTTAATTTAATTTAATAATAAAAAATAGATTATATTTGAATTTGTTATTGGGCTCATTGTAATATGAAAATACATATAAATGGAAGTATTAAAGAATTTAAAGGAAAAAAAATTACTGCTGAAGAATTAATAACCCAGCTCAATTTAAGTGGAAAGCGCTTTGCAATTGAAAGAAATGGAGAAATAATTTCCAAGAATTATTTTGCTGGGATTTATTTTAACGATGGCGATAAAATAGAAATTATAGGGGCAGTAGGTGGCGGATAAAATTTCAAATACGAATGATAAATTAGTTATTGCAGGGCATTTTTTTCAATCCAGATTGTTAGTAGGGACTGGGAAATATAATGATTTCAAACAAACAAGGGCCGCGATTGATGCAAGTGGGTCACAAATTGTAACAGTTGCAATTAGAAGACTAAATCTTGGACAAAAACCAAACGAGCCTTCTTTGCTTGAATTTCTCCCCCCTGATGAATTTACTTATCTACCAAATACTGCTGGTTGCTATTCCTCTGATGAGGCTATCAGAACATTACGTTTGGCGAGAGAGCTATTAGATGGCCATAACCTTGTAAAATTAGAAGTGTTAGGAGACCCAAACACACTTTATCCAGATGTTGTTGAAACAATTAACGCGGCAAAGATTCTTATTAAAGATGGTTTTGACGTTATGGTCTACACTTCTGATGATCCCATAATTGCAAGACAATTAGAGGATATCGGTTGCTGTGCCATTATGCCATTAGCTTCACTAATTGGCTCCGGCATGGGAATACTAAACCCTTGGAATTTAGAAATAATTATTGATAATGCAAATGTGCCTGTTATTGTAGATGCAGGGGTAGGCACTGCATCAGATGCTACCATTGCAATGGAGCTTGGTTGTGATGGCGTTCTTATGAATACAGCAATTGCTTTGGCTGAAAACCCAATCTTAATGGCTTCCGCCATGAAAAAGGCAATTGAATCAGGACGGGAAGCATTTAGTGCTGGGAGAATGAATAAAAAACTTTATACCGCTTCACCAAGTTCACCAATTAAAGGATTAATTAAGTAAATGGTAAAGAAACCTATTTCACAATTTCAAGTTAGTATTTCAGTAAAATCTGAATTCATTGAAGAACATTCATACGTTCAAGAAAATAAATATTTTTTCTCTTATACGGTAACAATTGAAAATCAGGGGCTTCAATCTGTTCAGCTTATTTCTCGTCATTGGATTATAAATAATGCGCATAATGAGAGATTCGAGGTAAAAGGTGAGGGGGTGGTAGGTGAACAGCCTATTATTCAGCCTGGGGGCACATTTACTTATTCGAGTGGAACAGAAATTAATACTCCTTTAGGAAGTATGGTAGGTACCTATCATATGATAACTGAAGAAGGAGTAGAATTTGATGCAAAAATCTCTGAATTTGAGTTAAATATGCCAAGGACACTGCATTGACTTCAAAATATTTTTCATTAATTTTACTTTTTAGCCTCTTAATTAGTTGTGGTAAGTTAAACATCCAAGATTCATGCAATTGTGAATTAGAAAAAAATACCTTAGCGGAAATGGAAGCTGAACTTATAGAATTAAAAAAACGCCTAGCAACCTCAACTAAAATACCCGAAAAAACATTTTCTGAATATAGTCTATTAACTAAAACAAAGTGGGAAGAAATTGAAGACAAACTCCAAAAAGATCAAACAAACCAAGCATGGCCAGCATGGATCTATGGATGCAAAAATCTAATCGAACAAGATAATTGGAAAAGCTCTTGCGAGGCAGCAAAAACCTTATCATCCCCAACAAATGAAGAAGTTATAGAATATTTACATCTTCATTTTGATCTTTATAAAGCTAAGAATAAAGATGGCTCTAAAAAAGGACTAATTACAGGCTATTATCAACCTTTATTAAAAGGTAGTCGAACTCAAACAAAGAAATATAAAATTCCACTTTATACTCCTCCTCAAGATTTAATTACAGTCGATCTAAGCGAGGTTTATCCAGATCTAAAATATAAAAGATTAAGGGGTCGGGTAGAGGGAAATAGATTAATTCCTTATTTTACACGTGAAGAAATAGCCAAAAAAGATTATCCTTTGCAAGGAAATGAATTGCTATGGGTGAAAAATCCTATCGAGTCTTTTTTTCTAGAAATTCAAGGTTCTGGGATTATAGAATTTGAAGATGGGTCAACAACCCAAGTTGGTTATGCTGATCAAAATGGCCACCCATACCGCTCAATGGGATTGGCTTTAATTAGACAAGGCGAGTTAAAGAGAAATAGAGTCTCTATGCAAAGTATTAAATATTGGGCCAAAAAAAATAAAAGAAAACTACAAAAATTTTTAAATGCTAATCCTAGTACAGTTTTCTTTAGAGAACTACCGCAAGGGTTATCTGGCCCAATTGGTGCGTTAGGTGTTCCGATCTCTTCTGAAAGATCTGTAGCTATTGATCGAAGATTTATACCTTTAGGAGCTCCTATCTTCCTATCAACCACAGAACCTAATTCAAAAGTGCCTTTAGATAAGCTTATGTTTGCCCAAGACACAGGTGGTGCAATTAATGGAGGAGTGAGGGCTGATTTTTATTGGGGGCAAGGAAAAAGTGCAGGCGCCAAAGCTGGTAAAATGAAACAGTCAGGAGAGATATGGGTAATGCTTCCTAAAAACTTTTCTTTCCCTAGTTTAAAAAAATAATTTCAATATAAAGATGTGGAAATGGAAAGTTTAAAATAGGGGTATTTGCAATTTTATAAGCAAGATGTAACTCAGCGTCTAAAAATATATTCACTCATCCCTTTAAAGGGACCTTCTTTTCTCGCAGCCTTATCAACCTGTTCTTGCGAAAAGTTAAAGCCTAAATTTTGTAAAATCTCTACTATAGAAAGATGTTCTGGTAAATGTGGGTTTAATTCTATTATTACTGATTTAACTTTCTTATTCTTAAGCATTTTCTTTGCACCATCAATAACCTTATGCTCAAAACCATCTACATCAATTTTAATATAATCTGGTATTGGTAATTTATTTGTCTCTATCAAAGTATCTAATTTAAAAGTTATGCATCCTTGTGCAAAACCAATATGATCATGAAATGACTGAAGTTCAAAATTTAAAGGTTCACCTACCGCATGATTTCCATCTCCGGCGTTTAAATTTCCCATAAAAATATAATCAAAAGTGTCTTTATCCGAAGCACCAAGACAATATGCACTTACTAAATGATCTAACTTATTTAGTTTTATATTCATATTTAAGAGTGAGTAATTTTGTGACTCTGGTTCTAATGCATAAACAGCTGCTTCTCGCACTAAAGCAGCATAAATTGTATACATGCCTACATTGGCACCTATATCCAATAAAATCTCTTTTGGTTTAATCCCATCTAACCATTCTATTGTGCCCGGCTCTTTTGTAAATAGAGTGTCTACCCTCCACTTTGTTAAAAGATTTGGTGTTTGAAAAATTAGTTTTTTTCCTTCAAATTCTACTGTACTCTTAGGATCTAATTTTTCGTATTCCTCTAAACTTATATCCATATTTTTATATAACTTACTAAATCTAAAAAAAATTGTACCATATAAAAAAGGAGAGCTAATGCTCCCTTTTTTATATGTTTTAAATAAACAATTACTTGTTCATTACGTACATTGTTACTTCAAAACCAAAACGCATTTCTGTTGCAGCTGGTGTTGTCCACATAATGTAATCTCCTTATATTTTTTTAAATTCTATTGCAAATAATTTTGCTGATAGTTCACATACTATAGTTTATAAATGGCGTGTATTTGTTGGATTATCTTATGAAATTATCCTAAGTATAATCATGATTAAAAAATTATGTAATTTTTGCTTTTTCCTCTTCTTCTCTTAAAAACGTATCTTTATCTAGGAAAATATCAAATAGTAATAACCATCGATCTGTATCTTTCACCTCTAACTTTTCTACACCATGAAATGAGTTATTTGTTCTAATAAAGGAGAAAGCAGAATTAGGTGCAAATGGCATTGTAATAACCTTATGAAATAGTTCATGAGGATAATGCTGATACTCTTTATTTTGAGCTAGAAAATTAGGATCTTTTGGTATATAAATGGATGTCCCAGATTCTTTCTGAGTCAAGTCTGTTGGAAGGTAGATTAGTAAAGACACCACTTTTCTCGGATGGTCGGTATGGGGGCCCAATGAGTAATTTTTTTTATCATTTACAAGGAGAAACTCTGATTCATACGAAACATTTTCTAAATATTTAAAACGCATATTAAGATAATATTGAAACTTACTTCTTAATAAATCGCTGAAGTTTCCTTTTAAAAATATATCTCCTATTGCTCTCCAGAAATCCTGCTTTTTCTTTTCAATCTTATTTATTGATTCATTTTTATTAAAATCCATTACATATCTATCTTTATAATTTTTAAATCCAGGCTGCTCTGGATATAGCTCCGGCAGTGATGTCATTAAATTTTGAGCTGGTAAATTTTTCTGAATCTGAGAATAAAAAATATCTGAGAAAATATCTTGGACGTATAAATGAGGGAAAGGAAAGCTATTGATAGGGGTATTCGTAAATTGATAAGCGAAGTTTAATTCTGATTCTATAAAAGACATTAAATTGATACCTTATAATTATTTTGAATAAAATATTAACACAAAAAAAAGGCCCATTTTCATGGGCCTTTCTCAGAACACTCAAATTACAACAGAGAGAAGTAATTAAGAATGATACGCTGTTTCACCGTGTGAAGTTGTATCTAAACCGGCTCTTTCGTCTTCTTCAGAAACACGAAGACCAACAGTGGCATCAACAATTTTAAACAGAACAAAGCTGATTACACCACACCAGATGATAGTAAACCCAACTGCTTTAGCCTGAACCATGAATTGACTCGCCATAGTTATACCTTCATCGTATCCAGCACCACCAAATTGAGGGGCCATAAGAATAGCTAAACCAATTGCGCCTACAATACCTGCAACGCCATGGATACCAAATACGTCAAGTGCATCATCGTATCCCAAAGCCTTTTTAAGGCTAGTACAAGCCCAGTATGCAATGATACTAGCTATGAAACCTAGGGCAATTGCACCCATTGGTCCAACGACAGCACATGCAGGAGTGATAGCAACTAGTCCTGAAATTGCGCCAGAAGCACCGCCCAACATTGAAGGTTTACCACGAGCTATCCATTCCATTGTGATCCAACCTAATACAGCTGCTGCAGTTGCTACTTGTGTATTAATCATGACCAGCCCAGCAGTACCGTCAGCAGCAAGCTCACTACCTACATTGAAGCCAAACCAACCAGCCCAAAGTAATGACGCACCAATCATAGTCATAGGCATATTATGTGGAGCCATAACTTCTTTACCATAACCGAGGCGTTTACCAAGCCCGATAGCAAGAACAAGTGCTGCAACACCAGCATTAATATGAACCACGGTACCGCCAGCAAAATCAATTGCCCCCCATGAGCTAATTAATCCACCGCCCCAAACCATATGACAAATTGGAAGGTAAACAGTAGTTAGCCAAAGCGCTAAAAAGACTAGCATGCCAGAAAACTTAATTCTTTCAGCAAAGCCACCTACAATAAGTGCAGGAGTTAAAGCTGCAAAGGTTAGCTGGAAAGTCACGAACACATATTCAGGAATGGTTCCAGAAATTGAATCTCCCGAGATACCTCCCAAAAATGCTGCGCCCAATCCGCCGATCCAGGTATTGTATGGTCCCTCAGTGAATGCCAAACTATAACCATAAACGACCCATAACACTGACATTAATGAGAAAGTAACAAAAACTTGCATTAAGACCGAAAGCATATTTTTGGATCTAACTAAGCCTCCATAAAATAATGCTAATCCTGGAATCGCCATCACAATCACAAGGATGGTGGCAACAATCATCCAGGCTGTATCCCCTGTATCTAAACTAGGTGTTTCTTCTACTGCTTCAACTGCAGGTGCTACTTCTTCATGATGCTCAGCAAGTAGCGTTGTTCCATTCGATAAATCAAATACTTCATTTGACATACCTACTTGTGAAAACCCAAGTAATAGTAAGCTTAGTAAGCCGACCACTCCAAATTTAAAAAATAATTTTTTCATGTCAGTCTCCTAAAGTGCATCTTCGCCGGTTTCACCGGTTCGGATACGTTGAACTTGATCAAGATCCATAACAAAAATTTTGCCATCACCGATTTTTCCAGTGAGTGCAGATTTTGTGATAGCCTCGACGACTTTTTTTGTGAGTTTGTCGGAAACAGCGACTTCAAGTTTTACCTTCGGTAAAAAGTCGATGACATATTCAGCCCCTCGATAAAGCTCGGTGTGGCCTTTCTGACGACCAAAACCTTTAACTTCTGTTACGGTGATACCTTGCACACCGATTTCAGATAGGGCTTCTCTAACTTCATCAAGCTTGAACGGCTTGATAACAGCAGTTACAAATTTCATATTATTCCCCTAAATTAACTTTAAAAATTGAAGGGAGAATTTAATCCCCCTCCACAAAAAACTACCTCCCTAGAATCCTGCAGATAAATAAACACCGCCGGTACCATCACCTAAGAAAACATTCTTAACTGTCCACTGCGTTTCTTTCTGGTTTGTATCTGTATAAAAACCACCCAGAGAAAAAGTATCATTTATTGCGTACTCTAAATTTACTTTCCAATCTGTGTAGTCATATGGGTCATTGCCGCTGCCTTCAAATGTTTGTCGGCCTACATGCACGGATGCAGTTAGAGGTGTTTCACCAATAGGAACATCAACATCAGCGGTATAATATTTACTACCGTCTGCGTCGTCAAAACCCCATGCATCATCAGAAACTACATAGTAAAGGCCTAGACTCGCACTAAACTTGCCAAGATCTTTACTTAAAAAAGCGTAAACTTCTGTAGCATCTGTATCTGCTCCCCCGGCACCATCTGTGGTATTTGTGCCTGGATAATAGAATTTTAAGACACCAACATCGTAACCAATACCAGTTTCACCTATACCACCAGCAAAACCAAAATAGCCATCTATTTCCATACTGTTGTCATCCATATATGCTCCTTCGGTAGTCCAATTTACATTGGATGCCCAAACACCAGCATATGCGCCACTTTCATGCTCTAGATCAAAACCCCCCTGTAAAGCTGGGTCGTTTTTCGTTTGTGTATAACCTCGGAATATGTAATCAGAATACAGGCCAACGTTCCCACTGACGCTAAAAGCTGACTCAGATTCCTCAGCAACTACAACTGCAGATAATGGAAGCATCAAAGCCCCTATCACTGCAAATTTTAGTTTATTTAATTTCATTACTACCTCTCCTTAGTTAAACGTATGAACTCATACGTATTTCCTTGTTACATACTATTTAAAGCAATTACCATGCCAAATTTTCATTTAAAAATTAAATATTTTTTATTGGGGAATAATAAAATATTTATACTACTAATATATAAAACAAAATTCCTGTTAAAATCAATGTTTTACAATGGATATTTTATGCTAAATAAAGAACAAGTACAAAACTTATCAAATAAAATAAAATATATAATTAAAGATTCTCCAATAAGTGATATGGAAGATAATATAAATGCACTATTACAGAGCACGTTCACCAAAATGGACCTAATTAATAGGGAAGAATTTGATGTTCAAGCTGAAGTCTTAAAAAGGACAAGATCTAAGCTAGAAACTTTAGAAGCAAAAATAATAGACTTAGAACACAAATTAAAATAATTAGGTAGAAAATTTATACAAATATATACAACCTGTCTCCGTTTCTTGATTTGTTCTAACTATTAAACTAAAATCACCATATCCGAGGAACGCTGCAAGTAAAAATCCCAGGCTCGGATTACAATTTATTTTGTAAACCGCGTTCGCCATAAATTAACCGTATCAGAAACGGAATGTTTGGTGAACTAAAATTCCTTCTGGTCACATTGTTTTAGGGAAAATGAGCACAGTGACTTATCTAATATTTGAAAAAACTTTATATCGATTTTTGGTAGGGCTATAAATTGGTAACCACCGAAAAAATTCTTAAAAAATTACTCTCGGAGCGAATTTTATTAATGGATGGTGCTATGGGAACTATGATCCAGCAGCATCATTTATCCGAAGGGGATTACAGAGGATCTAGATTTGTAGACTTTTCTGCTCCAAAAGGCCAAAGAGAAATATTTTTGAAAGGCAATAACGAATTGCTGAATATTACTCAGCCTGCAATAATCCAAAAAATACATGAAAATTATCTTGCAGCAGGCGCTGATATTATTGAAACAAATACATTTGGCGCAAATAGCATAGCGCAAGATGATTATTATATGCCTCACCTTATTCATGAGATGAATATAAATGCAGCTAAATTTGCAAAATTAGCTGCCTCAAAATACTCAACCCCTGAAAAACCAAGATTTGTTGCGGGAGCTATTGGGCCTACCCCTAAAACTGCTTCAATATCTCCTGACGTTAATAATCCTGGAGCAAGAAATATTAACTTTGACCAGTTAGTATCAAGCTATCAAGAACAAACGAAAGCCTTAATAGAAGGAGGCGTTGATATATTATTAGTAGAAACTGTTTTTGATACTCTTAATTGTAAAGCCGCTCTTTTTGCTATTAATTCTATTTTTGAAGAACAAGCGGTTCGTCTTCCTTTGATGATATCTGGAACGGTTACAGATGCATCTGGAAGAATATTATCAGGACAAACTGTCAGTGCATTCTGGAATTCTATTAGACATGTAAAACCTTTAACCATTGGCCTAAATTGTGCTTTAGGTGCAGCATTAATGAGGCCTTATGCTGAAGAGCTATCAAAAATTTCTAATGCGTATATCTGTATCTACCCAAATGCAGGCTTACCAAATCCAATGTCCGATACCGGTTTTGATGAAAAACCTGAAGATACCTCTTCACTGTTAAAAGAATTTGCCAATAGTGGCTTTCTAAATATTGCAGGGGGCTGTTGTGGAACTACGCCAGCGCATATTAAAGCAATTGCAAACGAAATAAAAGATCTTAAACCAAGGAAAATTCCACTTGAAGAAACATATACTAGGTTGTCAGGTTTAGAGCCTTTAGAAATCAATAATGACTCGCTATTTATTAATGTAGGTGAAAGAACTAATGTAACTGGCTCAAAAGCTTTTGCTAAGTTGATTATTGACGAAAAATACGAAGAGGCGATATCTGTTGCAAGACAACAAGTAGAAAATGGGGCTCAAGTCATCGATATTAATATGGATGAAGGTATGCTTGATTCGCTAAGTGCAATGAAACACTTTCTCAATTTAATTGCCTCAGAACCAGATATAGCAAGAATTCCAATAATGATTGATTCATCAAAATGGAAAGTTATTGAAGAAGGATTAAAATGTGTACAAGGTAAATCCATTGTAAATTCAATATCATTAAAAGAAGGTGAAGCAATCTTTCTAAAACAAGCACAACTTTGCCTTAATTATGGGGCAGCAGTGATTGTAATGGCATTTGATGAGGAAGGACAAGCGGATACTTATGAAAGAAAAATACAGATATGTAAGCGAGCCTATGACACTCTAATAAAAAAATTAGATTTCCCCCCTGAAGATATTATATTTGACCCAAATATCTTTGCTGTGGCGACTGGAATTGAAGAACATAATAACTATGCAGTAGATTTCATCAACGCAACAAAATGGATTAAAGAGAATCTTCCTCACGCTAAAATTTCAGGTGGTATATCAAATGTGAGTTTTAGCTTTAGAGGTAATGACTTGGCTCGAGAAGCCATTCATACAGTATTTTTATACCATGCAGTAAAAGCTGGGCTAACCATGGGTATTGTAAATGCAGGTATGGTAGGTTTGTATGATGACTTAGATGACAACCTAAAAAAAGCCGTTGAAGATGTAATATTAAATCGAAATCCTAATGCTACAGAAAAAATGATTGAAATAGCAGGGACTCTTAAAGGAAGTAAAAAAGAAGAGCTTAAATTAAATTGGCGTGGAGATGAAAAAAATCCAGTCCCTGTTGAAAAAAGAATTGGATACGCATTAGTTCACGGTGTAACTGATTATATTGTTGAAGATACTGAAGAAGCAAGAATAAAGATCATGAAAAAAGAAGATGGTCGCCCAATCAATGTAATTGAAGGTCCTTTAATGGATGGTATGAACGTAGTTGGTGATTTATTTAGCCAAGGAAAAATGTTTTTACCCCAAGTAGTTAAATCTGCCCGAGTAATGAAACAAGCCGTTGCTCATCTTGTGCCTTTCATTGAAAAAGAAAAAGAAGCTGAGGAAAAAAAAACAGGCATCAAAGCAAAACCAAAAGGGAAAATGTTGATTGCAACAGTTAAAGGCGACGTTCATGATATAGGTAAAAATATTGTTTCGGTTGTGTTGCAATGTAATAACTTTGAAGTAGTTAATATGGGGGTAATGGTCCCTTGTTCAGAAATACTCGCCAAAGCCAAAGAAGAAAATGTAGACATTATTGGTCTATCTGGTCTCATAACTCCTTCACTAGAAGAAATGACTCATGTTGCAAGTGAAATGCAAAGAGACCCATACTTTAAAAATAATAATGTCCCTCTTTTAATTGGAGGCGCAACAACCTCTAGAGCTCATACAGCCGTAAAAATTGCTCCTCACTATGAAGGGCCAGTTATTCATGTTCCAGATGCTTCCAGATCGGTATCGATGATGCAGTCTTTAATGGATCCCGTAAAAAAAGTTGGGTATCTTATAGGTTTATCAAAAGATTATGAAAATGTAAGGGAGCTTCATCTAAATAAAAAAGGTGCTAATTTTATTTCACTTATAATTGCTAGAGAAAATAAATTAAAATTAAAATTTGAACCAAAAAAACCTAAATTTATAGGGCGTAGAGTTTTTGAGAATATTGATCTTAAACTCCTTTCTAAATTTATAGACTGGTCTCCATTTTTCCAAACGTGGGATTTACATGGCAAATACCCCAATATACTCAAAGATAAAATTGTTGGGGAAAGTGCCTCACAACTTTTTAATGAGGCTCAAAAAATGCTTAATAAATTAATTAATGAGAAAAAATTAAAAGCAAATGGTGTAATTGGTTTTTATCCAGCAAATTCAGTAAATGATGATGATATAGAAATATATGAAAATGAAGAGAGGGCTACACCTATTTTTACTTATTGTTGTTTAAGACAACAAACTGAAAAACCAAACATTAAAGGTAAAGCAAGTCCTAATCAATGTCTGGCTGATTACATTGCCCCGAAATCGAGTGGCATTAAAGATTACATTGGTATGTTTGCTGTAACTTCAGGAATTAATGCTGAGATTTATGAAAAAATATTTGAAAAAGCGGAAGATGACTATAGCTCAATTATGATTAAAGCTATTACTGATAGATTAGCTGAAGCTTTCGCAGAATATATGCATGATAGAATAAGGCAGGATTTATGGGGATACCAAACTGCTAATGAAATATCAACAGAAGATATGATAAAAGAAAAATATGAAGGTATTAGGCCTGCTCCTGGATATCCAGCCTGCCCTGAACATACTGTAAAAAAAGATATCTTTGAATTATTAAAAACAGATGAAATTGGAATGAAGTTAACAGAAAGTATGGCTATGCTACCCGCATCTTCAGTAAGTGGCTTTTATTTTTCCCACCCTAAATCTAATTACTTTAGTGTTGGTAAAATTGATAAAGATCAAATAATTGATATGGCTAAACGCAGAGATATTTCTGTTGATATACTTAAAAAATGGTTAGCCTCTAATTTAAGGTAAGAAGTATGCATATTCATATACTTGGTATATGTGGAACATTTATGGCAGGGATTGCTACTCTAGCAAAATCTCATGGATATAAAGTAACGGGATGTGATCAAAATGTTTACCCCCCTATGTCAACTCAACTTGAGCAATTAGGCATAAAAATTACTGAAGGGTACGATTCAAATCAAATTGAAATAGAGCCAGATATATTTATTATCGGAAATGTTATTTCACGAGGTAACCCTTTAATTGAGTCCATATTAAATCATAAGCTGATATACCAATCAGGTCCTCAATGGCTTTATGAAAATATTTTACATAACAAGTGGGTTCTTGCAGTAGCTGGCACTCATGGTAAAACCACAACAACCGCAATGTTAGCTTGGATTCTAGAAGTTAATGGTTTAGCGCCAGGTTTTTTAATTGGGGGGATACCAAATAACTTTATGATTTCAGCAAGACTGCCAATTAGTGATAAAAAAAATTCTCCTACTTTTTTTGTGATTGAAGCAGATGAATATGACACTGCATTCTTTGATAAAAGATCAAAGTTTATTCATTACCGTCCCAACACCTTAATTTTAAATAATCTTGAATTCGATCATGCAGATATTTTTGAAAATATAGAGCATATTGAAAAACATTTTCATCATTTAATTAGAACAGTTCCGAACATCGGTAAAATTATATTTAATAATGATAGCTTATCAATCAAAAAAGTATTAAAAAAAGGATGTTGGTCAGAAATTGAAGATTTTAGCTCTAAAGGAAAGTGGACCTATCAGAAGATAAATGAAAACGAATTAGAAGTATACTTTGAAAAAAAATCTCAAGGCCATCTTAAATGGGATTTAATTGGGCATCATAATGCATTGAATGCTTTAGCTGCAATTGCAGCAGCCAAACATGTTGGAATATCATCAGAAAAGGCAATTAGCGCTCTGGGTAAATTCAAAAATGTAAAAAAAAGGATGGAGCTTTTAAAGTCAATTAAAGATGTAAATATTTATGATGATTTTGCACATCATCCAACAGCTATAAAAACTACATTAGAGGGCTTAAGGAATAAAATAGGTAATGCCCGAATAGTTGCCATAATTGAGCCAAGATCAAATACAATGAAATTAGGAAAAATAAAAAATAATCTACTTAAAAGTCTAAAGGAGGCAGATATTATTTTTTGTTTTTCAAAAAATTTATCATGGGACCCTAAAATATTATTTAAAAATACCCCCAACGCAACTGTTATGACAGATATTGATAGATTAGCAAATAAAATTTTTCTCTCTTGTCGGCCTAGAGATAATATTATTTTTATGAGTAACGGCGGGTTCTCAGGACTACAAAATAAAGTGGTTCAGCTATTAAAAAAATGAACAATTTCCAAAAATATAGTTTGCTATTAGCTATTATTCTTTCATTTCTACTTCACCTTATTGTTATAAAAAATTTTTCTTTCAAAATATTTCAGTCTAACAATCAAGAGGTTTTCGATGAGATGGAAATAACTATAATAAAGCCTATAAATTTATTCCCTTCTGAAAGTGAAGAAGCCTCTCCTAATAATACAAAATTAGTATCAAAGAAACCTCTAATTATTTCAGACAAACAAATAAATAATAAAAATGATTCTAATCAGAAAATTAAAAACCCGGAAGTTACTAAGAAATCTAATAGTAAATTAATCGATACATCGAAAATTTTATCTAGAATAAGCAAGATAGACTTTTCTACTAAAACAGAAAACCGTAAGAATCAACAAAGGGTTAAGTCTATTTCAGCTAATACTACTGATTACCTTTATAGACTATATTTTGAGGCATGGAGACAGAAGGTAGAACAAATTGGAGCAATGAATTATCCTAGAGAAGCATCTAAACTAGGTATGTTTGGCTCATTAAGACTAACTGTATCGCTTAATTCAGATGGAATGATAGAAAAATTATTTATTAATAAATCTTCTGGTTATAAAGAACTTGATGAAGCAGCACTTAATATTGTCAAACTTGGCGCGCCTTATGCTAAATTTCCTACTGAAATACAAAAAGAAGTTGATATCATTAATATTACTCGTAAATGGAAATTTACTGAAAGAAATAACTTTTCTAAATAAATTACTCTTTATGATACTGAGAACTGTAATTGCGAACTGTTTCTAATAGTGCCTGAAGATTTTCTGGCGGTGTAAATTGTGTAATACCATGGCCTAAATTAAAAATATGTCCCTCACCTTGACCATAATCATCAAGAACTCTCTTTACGGCTTCTTCTATTGATTTAGGGTTTGATAATAAAATTGCAGGGTCAAGATTCCCTTGTAATGCGACTTTATCATCCACTAATTTTCTGACAGAACCAAGGTGTGTTTGCCAATCAATACCGAGAGCATTAGCTCCGCTATTAGCTTGAGCCTCTATCCACTGCCCCCCACCTTTCGTAAATAAAATTTTAGGGGTATCTTGATAGCCTAATAGATTTAAGTTTGAAATAATAACTTTCATATAATTTAAAGAATAACTTTCATATTCATTATGTGCTAAAGCGCCTCCCCAAGAATCAAAAATCATAACAACATCTGCTCCTGCATCAATTTGACAAGCCAGATATTTAGTCACAGTTTCAGTATTTATTTTAAGAATATGATTTATTAAATCTGGCCGACTATATAGCATTTTTTTTATTTTGAGAAAATCTGTTCCCCCCTTACCTTCAACCATATAAGTCGCAAGCGTCCAAGGACTTCCTGAAAATCCAATTAAAGGGACTCTGTTTTTAAGAGCATCTTTAATTGAACTAACTGCCTTAAATACATAAGCTAATTTTTCTTCTACATCTGGTATATCTAGCTTATGAATTGTTTTCTCATCCTGCAAAGGATTTTTAAATCTTGGTCCTTCACCTTCCTCAAAATACAGTCCTAACCCCATAGCGTCAGGCACAGTTAAAATATCAGAAAATAAAATCGCTGCGTCTAAATTAGGGTATCTTTCAAGGGGCTGCATTGTTACTTCTGTTGCAAAATCTTGATTCTTGCAGAGATCTAAAAAACTTCCTGATTTTTTTCTAGTTTCACGATATTCAGGAAGGTAACGTCCAGCCTGACGCATTATCCAAACTGGAGTGTAAGGGGTTTTTTCTCTTAAAAGAGTTTTTAGAAATACATCATTGATAATAGGGGCCATATTAAGTTGAGGAAATTATCTCGGAAGAACTGAAGAGCCCATTAAAAATTCATCCACAGCACGTGCGCATTGTCGACCTTCTCTTATAGCCCAAACAACTAGTGATTGTCCACGTCTCATATCCCCAGCAGCAAAAACTTTTTTCCTCGAGGTGGAATAAGCTTTTTCTCCCTCTGTTGAAGCTTTAGCATTCCCACGTTGATCTTTCTCAATTAAGAATTTATCTAGCATTGTTTGCTGTGGCCCCATAAAACCCATTGCCAACAAAACTAAATCTGCTTTTAATTTAAAATCTGTATTAGGAATTTCTTGCATTTTTCCGTCTCGCCACTCAACTTTTGTAGCAATTAATTGTTTAACTTTTCCTTCTTCACCTACGAATGATTTAGTAGCAATTGACCAATCTCTTTCACAACCCTCTTCATGAGAGCTGGATGTTCTCATCTTTAATGGCCAATAAGGCCAAATCATAGATTTATTTTCTTGTTCAGGTGGCTGAGGCATTAATTCAAATTGAGTTACTGAAGCTGCACCGTGTCTATTAGAAGTCCCTACACAATCTGACCCAGTATCTCCACCACCAATTACCACAACGTGCTTTCCAGTTGCTGTAATTTGGTCAGAAACTTTATCTCCTGCTACAACTTTATTCTGCGACGGTAAAAAATCCATTGCAAAATGAATACCATCTAATTCTCTACCAGAAACAGATAGGTCTCTTGGCCATTCTGCTCCGCCTGATAAAATAACTGCATCATAATTCTCTACTAATTTTTCAGGGTCGACAGTTTCGCCTACATTTTGATTTGTTTTGAATTCCACACCCTCAGCTTCCATTTGTTCAATTCTTCGATCTATGTGAAATTTTTCCATTTTAAAATCTGGAATTCCATATCTAAGTAGCCCCCCGATACGATCATTTTTTTCATAAACATCTACATTATGACCAACCCTGGCTAATTGTTGAGCTGCTGCAAGCCCTGCTGGCCCTGACCCAACAATAGCTACTTTTTTTCCAGTTTTATTTTTTGCTATTTGAGGAGTTACCCAGTTATTTTCCCAAGCTTTATCTATAATTGCATGTTCTATTGATTTAATACCTACGGGATCTGAATTAATATTTAATGTGCATGCTGCCTCACAAGGTGCAGGACAAATACGCCCAGTAAACTCTGGGAAATTATTTGTAGAATGCAACACATCAATTGCTGCCTCCCAATTTTGCTGGAAAACTAAATCATTCCAATCTGGGATAATATTATTTACAGGACAACCATTATTACAAAATGGGATCCCGCAATCCATACAACGTGCGCCTTGAATTTTTGCTTCTTCATCAGATAGATGTAAAATAAATTCTTTATAATTTTTAACTCTTTCTTCTGTTGGAAGATTTTCTTCAGTTTGAAGAGGAAAATCTAAAAATCCTGTAATTTTCCCCATTAAGCAACTTCCTTAGCTTTTGCCTCTTTCATTTCAATCAAAGCCCTTTTATATTCTATCGGCATAACTTTTATAAAATTTCCTAATTCAATATCCCATTGGTTTAAAATCTTTTTCGCAATATTACTTTCGGTATATTGACAATGATTTTCAATAAAAGTTTTCAAAATTAATTCGTCTGCAGAATCTAAATGTTGTGGCATCTCAGTTGAAATATTTGCTTTTTCTACTTTATGAAGAGTTACCATTGATAAATTGCAATAATCTTTAAATGTCTTATTAGGATCATAAATATATGCAACGCCACCAGACATACCAGCCGCAAAATTTTGACCTGTTCTGCCTAGAATTATTACTGTTCCTCCAGTCATATATTCACACCCATGATTACCAACACCTTCTATCACAGCTGAAGCGCCAGAATTTCTTACACAAAATCTCTCACCACCAATACCATTAAAATAGGTTTCACCTGAAGTTGCACCATACATAGTTGTGTTTCCAATAATAATATTTTCTTCAGCTACACCACTAAATTCTTTAGGTGGGCGTATTATAATTTTCCCCCCACAAAGCCCCTTACCTACATAATCGTTACCTTCACCAGTAAGATTAAAAGTTATTCCTTTAGCTAAAAATGCCCCGAAGCTTTGTCCAGCCGTTCCACTTAAATTAATCTTTATTGAATCATCTGGCAAGCCCTCATTGCCATATCTTTTTGCTATTTCGTGAGATAACATAGTGCCAACTGTTCTATTAATATTCGTAATTGACTCATCGATTTCGATAGTTGCTTTATCTTTAATTGCAGAAATTGATTTTTTAATTAATATATTATCAAAAGCATTTTGCAAGCCATGATCTTGACTTTCAGTATTATATTTAGAAAGATCACCTTTGATTTGAGGTTGATAAAATATTTTACTAAAATCAAGTCCATTTATTTTCCAATGATCTATGCCTTTTTGCTTATCTAATAAATCTGATCGCCCAATCAAATCATTAAATTTTCTAATGCCTAAAGAAGCCATTATTTCCCTTGCTTCTTCAGCTATAAAAAAGAAGAAATTAATTACATATTCTGGCTGCCCTGAAAATCTTTTTCTTAATTCTGGGTCTTGAGTAGCAACACCCACAGGGCAAGTGTTTAAATGGCATTTTCTCATCATTATGCATCCTCCAACCACTAAAGGCGCTGTAGCAAAGCCGAATTCATCCGCGCCTAACATCGCTCCAACAACAACATCTCGACCTGTTTTTAATTGGCCATCAACCTGAAGTACTACTCTACTTCTTAACTGATTTAATATTAATGTTTGCTGGGTTTCAGCTAATCCAATTTCCCAAGGCCCTCCCGCATGCTTAATCGAAGTTAATGGAGATGCTCCGGTTCCGCCATCATGACCTGCTATAACAATATGATCTGCTTTAGCTTTAGTTACTCCCGCTGCGACAGTCCCAACACCAGTTTCTGCGGCTAGCTTTACAGAAATGCTAGCATTAGAATTTGCATTTTTTAGATCATGTATTAATTGAGCTAAATCTTCAATTGAATAAATATCATGATGAGGGGGAGGCGATATTAATCCTACGCCTGGTATAGAAAATCTAAGCTTAGCAATATATTCACTAACTTTATAGCCCGGTAATTGGCCTCCCTCGCCAGGTTTAGCCCCTTGGGCCATTTTTATTTGGATTTGATCTGCCGAAGCTAAATATTCTGCTGTTACACCAAATCTTCCAGATGCAACTTGCTTAATTTTTGACCTTAGTGAGTCCCCTGCTTTTAAATTAATATTAGTACTGATAATACTTGAGTCTAAATGTTCAGAAATGGTGGTATCTTTCATGACTGGAATACTTCGCCTAATATCTTCACCCCCTTCCCCGGTATTTGATTTTCCGCCTATTCGGTTCATTGCAATGGCCAAGGTTGAATGCGCTTCAGTTGAAATAGAACCCAAAGACATTGCACCTGTTGTAAATCTTTTTACTATTTCTTTTGCAGGCTCCACCTGATCTAAAGGAATTTCTGTTGTTGTTTTAAATGTAAATAAGCCTCTTAAAGTCATATGCCTATGAGCTTGATTATTTATTAGTTCAGCATATTCTTTATAAGTCTCAAAATTATTTTTTTTAGTTGAGTGTTGAAGTTTAGCTATGGATTCAGGTGTCCACATATGCTCTTCTCCTCTTATTCTAAACGCATACTCTCCTCCAGCATCTAAAGCATTGCTTAAAACTGGGTCATTACCATAAGCTAATTGATGAATTCGCTCCGCTTCCATAGCAACTTGTTCTATATCAATACCATTAATATTAGAGATTGTTCCTGTGAAATATTTTTCGATAAACTTTTCGCTTAAACCAACTGCCTCGAAAACTTGGGCCCCGCAATAAGATTGATAAGTAGAGATTCCCATCTTAGACATAACCTTAAATAAACCTTTTCCTATAGCCTTAATAAAATTTTCTTGAGCAGTAAAGAAATCATTGGTTAATGTTTTAATTGTTTCATAAGAGAGCCATGGGCAAATTGCTTCAGCACCGTAACCTGCAAGTAAAGCAAAATGATGGACTTCTCTTGCTGAGCCTGTATCTACTACTAAGCCTACATTAGTTCTATTCCCAGATTTAACTAAGTACTGATGTGTGGAAGAACATGCAAGTAAGGCTGGGATTGCTGCTCTTTTACTAGATGTATTTCTATCAGAAAGAATTATTATGTTGTATCCATCATTAATTGCTTGATTTGCTTTTCTGCAAATATCTTCTAAAGCATGATTCATCTTGTCGCCATCATCTACATCAGAATTTGGTTCATAAGTAATATCAATTACAATTGATTTAAACTTATTTTGTGTCAATAAATTAATTTGCTTTAATTGTTCTAATTCTTCTAAGCTTAAAACAGGCTGACTGGCTTCCAATCTAAAAGGGGGCTTTTCATCTTCAATGCCTAAAAGGTTAGGCTTTGGGCCAATAAATGTTACTAATGACATAACAATATCTTCACGAATTGGATCTATTGGAGGATTGGTAACTTGCGCAAATAATTGTTTAAAATAATTATATAAAATTTTAGGTCGATTTGATAAAACTGGTAAAGCAGCATCATTACCCATAGAGCCAGAATTTTCTTGCCCAGATTGAATCATAGGGCTTAAAACAAATGATAAATCTTCCTGGCTGTATCCAAAACTTTGTTGTAAATCTAATAAACTCTCTTTATGATCAAATTCACTCTTAACAGCTTTTAGGTCCCCTAAAAAATAACGGGATTTTTTTAGCCAATCTCGATATGGCTTTTCAGAAGATAATAATCTTTTAATCTCATCATCCTCAATTAGTTTTCCTTTATCGAGATCAATAAGTAGCATTTTTCCTGGCTCAAGCCGCCATTTTTTTATAATCTTTTCTTCAGGAAATTTCAAAACCCCCATTTCCGAAGCCATCATCAAATCACCATCTTCAGTTAATAAATATCTAGCAGGCCTCAATCCGTTTCTATCCAATGTTGCCCCAATCATTTTTCCATCTGTAAAAGCAACAGCTGCTGGGCCATCCCAAGGCTCCATTAGGGCCGCGTGATATTCATAGAATGCTTTTCTTTCTTCACTCATGAGTGAATTATCCGCCCATGGTTCAGGAATCAACATCATCATTGCGTGAGGTAAACTGTACCCACCAGCTACTAAAAGTTCTAAGCAATTATCAAAGCAAGCTGTGTCAGATTGTCCATCCTCAATTAATGGCCATAGCTTTTCTAAATCCTTTCCAAGAAGCAAAGAATGCATTTTTTCACGGCGGGCATTCATCCAATTCACATTGCCTTGTACAGTATTAATTTCTCCGTTATGGGCTATGATTCTGTATGGATGGGCTAACTCCCAAGAAGGAAAAGTGTTAGTCGAAAATCTTTGATGCACTAACGCTAATGCTGATTGCATTAATTCATTTAATAAATCTTCAAAATAAATACCAACTTCACACGCAAGTAACATACCTTTATAAACAATTGTTCTTGAAGACATTGAGGTTATATAAAATTTTGCTGGGTCATCAATATCTAGCTTATTGACTTCAATTTCAATTCTTTTACGAATAACGAATAATTTTCTTTCAAAATCATCTTGTGAAGTACAATTTTTATTTCTACTAATAATAATTTGTTTGATAACCGGTTCGACATCGCGAGCTGCAGTAGCAATATCTTTATTATTAACTGGAACTTCACGCCATCCTATTTCAGCTTGGCCTTCTTCTGCAATCATCTTTGTAATAATTGCTTCACATTTTTCTCTTGCTACCTTCGACTGAGGTAAAAAAATCATTCCAACACCATAATAACCAGCTTCTGGGAGTTCTATTTTTAGATTTTGAGTCTCATTTCGAAAAAAATCATCAGGCATCTGTATCAAAAGCCCAGCGCCATCTCCAAGCTTCGGATCATATCCAGTTGCCCCACGATGTGTAAGATTTGTGAGAATTTCTAGGCCTTGCTGAATAATATGATGACTTTTTGTACCATGAATATTAGCAATAAACCCGACGCCACAGGAGTCATGTTCATTTTTTGGGTTATATAAGCCTTGTTTTAAATTTTTTTTATTCGCCATTAATTTTATTTTTTACTCTACTAAACGGAACCGACAATTTTATGCTTCTTTGCCCATTTATTCAATGATTTGAAAGAAATTAATTCAATCATTTAAGCTTTCGAATGCCTTGTGAGATGCTTCAATCGTTTCTTTAATATCTTTTTCTGTATGTGCTGCCGAAACAAAACCAGCCTCAAATGCAGAAGGGCCAAAATAAATACCCTGTTCCAACATAGAATGAAAAAACTTATTAAATTTTACACGGTCACTTTCCATGATTTCATCAAAACTATTTGGAGGTGATTCTCTAAAATAAAGGCCAAACATCCCCCCTACATTTCTAGCAGAGAACTCAATCCCTTTTTCTCCGGCTGCCTGCATCATTCCTTGAACTAATTTATTTGTCATCAAAGTTAATTTTTCATAAAAATTTACTTCTTGTATTAATTCCAGTGTTTTTAAGCCGGCTGCAACTGCAACTGGATTTCCAGATAAAGTGCCTGCTTGATAAACTGGTCCCAATGGTGCCAATTTTTGCATAATATCTTTTTTACCTCCAAAAGCACCGACCGGCAATCCGCCGCCTATTATCTTTCCTAACGTTGTCATATCAGGCGTCACCCCATATAATTCCTGAGCTCCTCCTAATGCTACTCTGAAGCCAGTCATTACTTCATCAAAAATTAGAACGGCCCCATATTGTGTACAAAGCTGTCTCAATTTATTTAAAAACTTAATATCAGGTAAAATTAAATTCATATTTCCTACAATGGGTTCAATTATCACACATGCAATCTCACCGCCCATAACACTAAAACACTTTTCTAAAGCCTCGATATCGTTAAAAGCAAGTGTATGAGTATGCTTTGCAACATCTTTAGGCACACCGGCAGAACTCGGCTGTCCAAATGTTAAAGCGCCTGAACCAGCTTTTACTAATAATGCATCTGCATGCCCGTGATAACAACCTTCAAATTTAACTATACGGTCTCTTGAAGTAAATCCTCTTGCAACTCGAATTGCGCTCATGGTTGCTTCTGTTCCACTGCTCACCAATCGAACCTGCTCCATACTTGGGACCAATCTAACTAACATTTCAGCCATATCTAACTCTTTTGAAGTAGGTGCTCCAAAGGATAAACTATTTTTTGCAACCTCTTGAACTGCTTTAATTACCTCTGGATGAGAATGCCCTAAAATCATTGGCCCCCATGAGTTAATATAATCAATATATTCTTTATCATTTTCATCCCAAAGTCGACTTCCCAATCCTTTTTTAAAGAAAATTGGCGTGCCTCCAACTGAAGCAAATGCTCGAACTGGCGAATTTACCCCTCCAGGAATAAATTTCTGAGATAATTCAAATAAGTTTTTATTTTTATCGGTCATAACTCCTCTTTTTTTATGAGACTTGAAAATTGCCTAGCCATTCCTTCTATATCCTTTGTTTTAAATAAACTATTAATAACTGCAACACAATTAATCCCCTCATTAATAAGTAATTCTATATTCTCAAGATTAATACCTCCAATTGCAACTACAGGTATTTTAAATTTTTTTAAAACTAAAGCTATTAAATCTAATGATGCTGTTGGTGCATTTGGTTTTGTTATCGTTGGAAAACATGCCCCCAATGCTATATAAGTAGCGCCCTTATCTACTGCTTTTTTTACTCGATCAATTGAGTTATAACAAGAAACGCCTATTATCTTTGAAGGGCCCAATATCAATCGTGCTTTTTCTAAACTGTCGTCATTTTCTCCTAAATGAACCCCATCTGCATCTAAAATACGACATAATTCAATATCATCGTTTATAATTAATGGTACTTTATAATAATCACATACCATTTTAATCTTTCTTGCTTGTTTATTCTGCTCAATTTTTGAAAGTGTTTTAGATCGATACTGGATCAGTCTTGCCCCCCCTTTAATACAAGACTCCACTTGCGAGCTTAATACAAATAAATCTTTTTCCTCAGGCGTTACAGCATAAAGACCTTTAATGATGTGTAAATTTTTCATCATCTTCAACGTCATTAGCCCGAAAAAATCGATTTGGGATCAATTGTCCCATGCCAGGTTTAAAAGCATTCTTTAATGTTTGCCATGTGAAATGTTGAGCTTCCTCTATAGCCTCACCAATTGATAAGCCTAGTGCATAATAAGCAGAGATGGCAGAAGTCAATGTACATCCTGAGCCATGATAGCTTCCAGGAAGTCGATCCCAATGATATGGGGTTATTTGATTTAATGAGCTATATAAAGTATTAATTACTTTTTCTGTATTCTCATGAGTACCTGTTATTAAAATATTTTCACATCCCATTTCTTTAAAACGATCCACACATACCTCAATAGATAAGTCTGAAAGTTCTTCTCCATTGCTTACCAATTGCCTAGCTTCTAAACTATTTGGGGTTATTAATAACGATTTAGGAAACAGTAAATCTATCATCATATTCCTGGCTTCAATATCAGCAAATTCATCTCCTCGCCCAGAAGCCAACACAGGATCAATAATTAAAGGGGTGTCTGGATAATCCGAAATAATTTCAGCAATAGCAGCAATATTTTCTTTTCCCCCTAATACTCCTAATTTAAATATTTCTACTTCCATATCCTCTAATATAAGTCGAGCTTGATCATTTACTATTTCAGAATCAATAGAAATTAATTTATTAACACCAATGGTATCTTGGACAGTAAAACCAGTCGCAATTGAAACTGGGTGGCAGCCTAAACTTGATATAGTTAGAACATCAGCTTGCAAACCAGCGCCACCACTAGGATCTGTTGCAGAAAAAGTCATAACTTTTGGAGGCGATTTAATCATATTGTTATTGTATATGAATTAAATAAACCATTTAAAATTCTATCGGGTCCACATCAACAGACCACTTAACTCGATTAGCTAAGGGATATTGTCTTAAATAGGCAACCCATTTTCTTAATAAATTTTGTAAATCTTTACGAGTATTGGCTTGAATATATAACTGAAATCTTTCATAGCCTTTTAATTTCTCTATTGAAGGTCTTACAGGGTCATAAATTACTACTTTATTTGATAAAGATTCAGCATATTTAGCTGCATCATTAACAAATTGTTCCCCATACTTTAATTGCTTAGATTCAACCCTCAAAATAGCAGTAAAACTAAAAGGGGGGAGCCCCATTTGCTTTCTTTCTTGAAGAAGTGTTCGAGCAAAAATTTCATAATTATTATTTTTAATCCCTTCAAATACTGGATTGTTTGGAAATGCTGTTTGAATAAGCACTTCACCCTTTATATTGGAGCGGCCCGCACGTCCAGATACTTGCATTAATTGCGAAAACAATTTTTCAGAAGAACGATAATCCGGGCTATATAAAGCATTGTCTGCATCAAGAATTCCTACCAAAGTCAAAAAAGGAAAATCATGCCCTTTAGCTAACATTTGAGTCCCAACTAGAATATCAATTTCTCGGTTATTCATTCTGTCATGGAGTAAAGTTAATGATTTCTTAGATCTTGTCGTGTCTCTATCAACTCTTAAGATTGATGCCTCAGGAAAGAGTCCATTCAAAACTTCCTCTATTTTTTGCGTTCCTGAGCCAAGTGGGCGTAAATCCATGCTGTCACAATTAGGGCATTGATTAATCATATTTTGATCATGTCCACAATGATGACATTTCAACCTGCTTGTCTTCCGATGAACTACTAGTTTAGAGCTGCATCTTTTACATTCTGAAACCCAGCTGCATGAAGAACAAAAAAGAGTTGGAGCAAACCCTCTTCGATTAATAAAAATCAATGATTGCTCTTTTCGTTTTAGTCGATCATTTATTGCATCAACTAATAATCTTGAAATTCCATTTTTAGTTTTATCATTTACTAGAACTGTTTGTATTTCTGGAAGCGATGCATTTTTAACTGCTCGATAACTTAACTTTAAAAAATTATATTTATTATCTACCCGCGTGGCGTTGTGCCAGCTCTCCAAAGATGGCGTTGCAGTCCCTAATACAATAGGTATATTAATATTTTTCGCACGAACCATTGCAACATCTCTTGCATGATATCGCAAACCATCTTGCTGTTTAAATGACATATCATGCTCTTCATCAATAATAATAATTTTAAGAAAGGGCATTGGTGTAAAAATTGCCAACCTTGTTCCAATAACAATAACGGCCTCACCCGACTTTGCTTTTCTCCAATTGTCTAGCCGCTCAATATCAGTTAAATAGCTATGCAAAGTTACTAATTTTTTATTAGGAAACCGCATTCGAAATCTATTTTCTAATTGTGGGGTTAAATTTATCTCAGGTACTAAAATCAGAGCTTGGCTCTTCGATTCTTTTAAAATATGTTCAATTAGTTGCATATAAACCTCTGTTTTACCACTTCCAGTTACACCAAAAATTAAAGACGCCTTATAACCTTGTTTTTTTATAATGGCTTTAATAACTGCTTTTTGTTCATCATTTAATTTTGGTATTTCAACTGTTGGAATATCAATTTCAGGCTCATATTTTCTTGACTTTATACATCCATAAACTTCTAACTGATTAATACATTCTGACCAATTGGATACTAATTTCATTACATCAGTTTGTCTTGTATCGTCATTTAATATTGCTTCTGCAACTTTTCTTATTCTCAGTTGGCGAACTGGTAATTGATTAATAAATTCTTTGGTTAATCTTGGGGTTGCTTGATAAATTAATTCAAATTGGCGTAATTGATTTAAATTCTTTTTTAAACGACTAGGAACAACAGACATTATTGTTTGGCCAATTGGATAATGATAATATTTCGAAACAAAAGTTAATAATTTAAACATCGCTTCATCAAAAATAATTTCATGGTCTACATTTATAATTGATTTTAATTTAGATGGATGAATATCTGAATCTAAAGAAATTCCATAAATCACACCAATCATTTTTCTTCTTCCAAAAGGAATCGTTACATACTGCCCTATAGAAAAAAGTTCATCGTTTGGTAAATAATCAAATAATTGATTAATAGGAACATCAATAGCTACTTTTAAAATTTTTTGTTTATCGTTCATTACCTATTTACAATTTATTCCTTAAAAATAACTCAATGGATAGGGTAAAATAACTCTTTTAACTATTATTGTAACCTTGTGAAAGCACACCTGACCGAATTACTTTTTTCAGTAGTTAAACAAATCACTGATTACACTGATTCGTCTATTATTGTAATTGATAGGCCCAAAATAATCAGTCATGGTGATTTTTCAACAAACTTATGCTTGGTATTGTCCAAAGCATTAAAAAAATCGCCGCGTGATGTTGCTTCTATTGTTTTGGAAAGAATGCCCCGTTCTGATCTTATTAGTAAAATTGAAATAGCAGGGCCAGGCTTTCTAAATTTCTTTTTAAGTAATAAAGCTAACAACGAAATCATTAATAATGTTCTAAATTTAAAAGATTGTTATGGTAAGAACAAAACAGGCAATAAGCAAAAAGTGCAAATTGAATTTGTTTCTGCAAATCCAACAGGACCACTCCATGTTGGTCACGGAAGAGGAGCAGCAATCGGCGATTGTTTAGCAAGACTTTTTCAAGCTTCTGGTTGGTCTGTCACACGAGAGTTTTATTACAATGATACTGGGGAACAAATTAATAATTTGACCCAATCTGTTCAAGCATCCTGCCAAAATATCCCGACCGATGATCCTAAATTCCCTACTGATGGTTATCATGGGGATTATATAAATGATATTGCACAAGCCTTTTTATCTATGGAAACAATAGAATGCCAGGGGCAAAGTATTAAAGCCTCTGGAAAAGTTGAAGATACTAAATCAATTCAAGATTTTAGTGTCGCCTACCTTCGAAATGAGCAAGACCAAGATCTCATAGCTTTTAGAACTAAATTTGATGTCTATAGTTTAGAGTCTTCTTTTTATAAAGATGGGAAAGTTGAATCGGTAGTTAATAAACTTATCGAAGAGGGGCACACATATGAAAAAGATGGGGCACTATGGCTAAAAACAACAAATTTTGGGGACGATAAAGATCGTGTAATGAAAAAAACAGATGGTAGCTATACCTATTTTATACCTGATGTTACTTATCATTTAGATAAATGGGAAAGAGGGTTTAAGAAAGTTATTAATGAGCAAGGAGCAGACCATCATAGTACAATTAGTCGGGTTCGAGCTGGACTTCAAGGGCTAAATAAAAATATACCGGAAGATTGGCCAGAATATGTGCTTCATCAAATGATAACGGTTATTAAAGGAAACGAAGAGATTAAAATTTCAAAGAGAGCAGGTAGTTATTTAACTTTAAGGGAATTAATTAATGAAGTGGGTTGTGATGCAACGCGATATTTTTTAGCGGCAAGAAGACCTGATTCACAATTAGTCTTTGATATTGATTTAGCTAAAAGCCAAAATAATGATAACCCTGTTTTTTACATTCAATATGCCCATGCAAGAATCTCTAAAGTACTAGAGCAATGGGGAGGTGACATTGCAACACTAAAACTTGATGATTCTTTTATTTTCGATAGTCAAGCTGAATTAAAATTAATTAAAAGTATTAGTATTTATCCTGAGATTGTTTTGCAAGCCACTAATGAGCTTGCCCCTCATCAAATTGCTAATTTCCTCAAAAATTGTGCGGCAGAACTTCATAGCTATTATAATGACAGTAAATTCTTAGTAAAAGACAAAAAAATAAAAATTGCTAGGCTATCATTAATCAATAGCGCAAAGTATGTATTAAGAAATGGGTTGTACTTATTAGGAATTGAAGCCCCCCAACAAATGTAAAAGGAAGAAAATTATGGAAGATAATTATAAAACTAAGCATGCAAAAGAAGCTGAGGGGACTCCTTTTACTAATGGAGTATTTGTTGGTTTACTTTTTGGTATTCTCGTCTCTATTGCTGTAACTCTTTTTATTACAAACGGTAAAAGTCCTTTTATATCAAAAGATACTGCGGGAGCTTGCATAGAAATTAATTCTGCACTTGGAGATGAAGATGTTATTAACATTGATGAAGGTACTGGGTTTGATTTTTATGATGCATTACCTCGTGATAATTCAAACTATGCAAATGATAATATACAAGCTGATCCAGACCAAAATAGGGATGTAAATTACTATTTGCAAGTTGGCGCTTTTTCAAAAGTTAGTCCGGCAGATAATTTAAAAGCTAAATTAGCCTTAATGGGTTTTGAATCAGTCATTATGTCTGCCAAAATCGGGGATGATACTTTCCACCGCGTTTGTGTTGGGCCATATAGTGAGTTTGTTAAGACAAGAGATATGCGAGAAAAGCTAATTAAAGAAGGGTTTAAAGCGAACTTAATCAAACTTACTAGGCCTAAATCTAACTAAAAAAATTTAAAGAGGAATCTATGAAAAAACTAATATTAATAATTTTAATTGCATTTTCTAACTTTGCTTTTGCTGTTGAGCCTCAACCTGGCATCAATTTTAAGCCCACTAAAGAAGCAATCCCTACTGAATCAAAAGATAAAATTGAAGTAGTTGAATTATTTTGGTACGGCTGTATCCATTGCTACAATATGGATCCTTATTTAGACAAATGGGCAGATAATTTACCTGAAGACGTTATCTTTAAAAGAATTCCTGCAATACCAAGAAAAGATTGGGTTACATCTGCAAGGGCATACTATGCTTTAGAATCTTTAGGCATTGTAAATAAATTACACGAAAAATTATTTGATGCTATCCACAAAGAAAAATTATTTAAACATGATGATACAAAAGCACTCACTAACTGGATTGCACTGAATGGAAAACTGGATAAAAAAGAAGTAGAAGCAGCCTTTAATTCATTTTCTATGAAGGCTAAATTATCTCGCTCATTTAAAGTTTTTAAGACAGCTGGTGCGACCGGGGTTCCAACAATGATAATAGACGGAAAATATTTTACTTCTAGCACAATGGCAGGTGGAGAGCAGAATGCTATTGATATTATGAACTTTATCATCACAAACGTTAGAAAAGATAAAGCTAAAAAATAAACCAATGATTGAACATAGAAAACCTGAAATACTGAGTGATTTCATCGCTTTAAGTATTACTAAATTTTTACGATTTTTCGCTGATACTTTTTTTTCCAAAAGATATGGACATAGGGCCGTCGTCTTAGAAACTATCGCAGGCGTTCCAGGCATGGTAGCCGGTATGTGGATTCACTTAAAATGTTTGAGAAAGATGCAAAATGATCGAGGCTGGATAAAATTACTACTTGATGAGGCAGAAAATGAACGCATGCACCTTATGACTTTTATTGAAATCGCACAGCCCAATTGGATCGAACGAGCAATGATTTTATTCGCCCAAGCTTTATTCTGGCATTTCTATTTTATTTTATATATCTTTTTTCCTCGCACTGCTCATAGATTAGTAGGCTATTTTGAAGAAGAAGCTGTCATTAGCTATACAGATTATTTGAAACAAATTGAAAAGAACCCCGAACTCAATATACCAGCCCCTCAAATAGCAATTGAATATTGGAAATTAAAAAGTGACGCAAAATTAATTGATGTTATTAAGATGGTTCGGGAAGATGAAAGAGGTCATTCAATTGTTAATCATGGCCTAGCTGATACATTAGATCAAGATTCATCAAAATAATGTCTCATTCTACTTTAGCTCTCTGCTTAGAGTATGCGCAATTTTCACAACTGTAATGAGATTCAGGAACTTTCTTTTGATTCATTAATACAATCATCTCTTCTACTTTAGCTGTAATCCAAGAAATATTATGCTGATAAGGCACTAATGTTTCACTAAAATCCATCTTTCCATGGAATCCCTCTGCTGTCCGGTCAGCATTTACTACTAAGAAATATGACAAGGTACCTATCTGAAAACCCATAGCAGTTAATAAGTAATTGTAAAAATCCATCTGAATTTTATAGCCCTCATGATAAGGAGATGCTAAATAATAATCTGTTCTCACTTCATAATTACTAGCTTGAGACTTATAATCAACAACTATTAAATCTTTTGTCTTAGTGTCTTGCCAAATATCATCAATACCGCCAGATAAAATGATATTAGTCTCTTTAAAACGAGACATAAGCCCTTTACTTAGAGAGTTTCTCCAATCATCCATATCGGGATGTTTAAAAGGTACAAGATGATCTAATTTATTCTCAATAAATATTCTATGAGGTTTTTGTTCTGCTCTACAAATATCAAATTCTTTCTTCAGCAAAATATCTGTAGTTTCATTTAATGACCACTTTGGCAGACCAGGACTTTGAAATCCTTTAACGCGATCTAAATAAAAACATCGTTGGCAAGTTAAAAAATCGTTAAATTTACTGCGGCTAATTTTAAAATCATCTGGTTGGTTAGGGTTATATATTGAAGAGGAGCGGTTGCGGATTCCTTTTGCTTCTACTAATTCTAATTTGCTATTTCTTTTTAAATTAATCATAAAAAATTATATTTATAAATATTTATAAAGCTCCTCTGAATTTCTTTCCTTCATTGCTCTATATTTTTCTTCTACTTCATCAATAAAAATAATTGCTTTTTCGTGAATCTCTTTTATTAACTCGTATTCTGGTAGAACTCTTTTAATATAAAGTAATTGATCAGATTCGGGATGGTAAGCCACAAAATCACACCATGCTCTATTTGTACATGCTAATTGAAACTGAATTTGAATATTATATTGCTTAGATAAGGTTTGTTTCTTTACAATATCATTATGATTTTTTAAATTAAGACATTTAATCTCAATTAAGCCATCTTCACCAACTAAACCATCAGGGCTTGCTCCTGCCTCTTTTATAGTGGGGTGATTAATAAATCCAGTTAAGGTTACTTTTTGATTTGCTAATTCGTAAGCTTTTCTTGCATCTGATTCAAGCGCTAACCCTCTAGCCATTGGCCCCGTCACAATATTTTTAGCAGGAGAGCCTGATAAACGTTCTAGAACTAAATCTTGAAGTAATTTTGATCTTGTCGATGAATTCTCTTTGGCTGACATAATCTTATGAATAGTCGATCCAGTAATTTTACCTAATCTTTTTTTAAGCCATTCTTGTGTTCCTTGGGGAGCATTCATATAGCTATCTTACTAGAAATCTTCTCACTATTACTACTAACTTATAAAGATATGCACACCGCCTTCAATGGCGTGCATATCAATTATATTGTTAATACATAGACTATAGAGATACAGTAAAAGGAGCTTGCCTATTATTAACTGACATGGTTATATCCCCACTCATGCCTTGGGTTGCTAAAATTAATAACTATAAAAATTTATTGTTAGTAGCAATTAAATTTTTAGTCTCAACCAGCTTTTCTGCTGTCACTACTAATCGAAGTGGCCCTCCTGCAATAATTGCGTCAAAGGGATAACAAGTAACTAGCTTCAATTCTAATTGGTCATCATTAATATCAATTTCTTGATTGCTTGAATCGATTATCTCAATAATGCTCACCTGAAATTTTTGTATTTTGTTATCTTTAGTTGTAGTTGTGAACATATCACCGACTTCAATATCTTTTAAAAAAGCAAAGTGTGTATCACGATGTGCTGAAATCATCCAAGTTGAGGATTGTTCAGTATTAATTGTGCTGCTACTCAAGCCTGGGCCAAATGCCAAAACATTTCCTGTATCCCCTGCCAATACAATTAAATCTTGTTTATGTTTTTTTGATTCAAGTCGTAATACTGGGTATGTATCAGACCACTTCCAGGGGGAGATAGATTGCTTAGTAGTTATAGATTTATTCCAAGCATCTCGAATTAAATACTGACTTAATTCGGCTTTAATCGGTATATATGCTCCATAAACAAACGTGCAAAAACCGATAATTATAATAAGAATTATTTTTGGCATCTAATTCGTCGCCTTTGTAATATCAATGCTAGAAGTAAGAGCAGTGCTCCAATAAACATCCATAAATATGCGCTTGTTGCAGTTCCAGGGGCTTTAGCTTTCTTCCAAACCGCCTTACGAACTAAGTGTTCAAGGCCAGGGCCGACTGGTGTAATATCTACAGCAACTAGAGAAGTAAATTTAGAAACAAGGTGATAATCAAGGGCAAGTTGGGTAATTTTTTGTTGGAGCAGATCTTTTTCGTCACCACTATAAAGACTTCTTAATTTGTCCATTGATCTTTCTATTTTTCTTCGTCCCCAAAGTTTATCTACCCCTTTAAATCGATTCTTATGATCATTAATTATGATTTCTTTTATAAAATTTTCACCTAATGAATTACCTGTAATAACTAATTTGCTTGGTAACTTTTTCATTTTAAATACTGCGCTTAATGTTTCTCCCGCATAAAGATCTGGAATAATATCGTAAGCTTGCTCAGCATGAACATAAGGGAAAAGAGAAATATTCATATTTGTTATAACTGGAAACTCTAATTTTTTAAAAAGTTCTACCATCTTGTAATGAATTTCTTTTATTGCCCCAATATATGTAAATGTTCCTTTTCCGTAATCTGCTAATTTAGTCATTAAGAATGAATTAGGTGCTGGTCCAATACCAATAGTAAACATACGGTCTTTATCAATATATTCCTGGACCATCCGTAAAATTTCATCTTCATTGCCTACTTGACCATCTGTGATAAAAATTACCTGCCGTAGATAATCAGAAACATCAGCACTTCTAGAGGTAAAGGCGAACTTGATTGCCTCTAAAGGCTCTGTTCCCCCAGCTGCATCCAGATGTTCTGTAAACTTAATTCCCCAAAGTTTATTAGATTTTATCGCTGGCATTGCGGTTTTAAAAAGTGGATTAAATTCGTGGTCAAAGTCAATTACATTGAATCGATCTGTTTTTTTTAATCGAAGAATTGCTTGAATTAACGCCTCTTTTGCCTGAACCATTGAACTACCACTCATTGAACCTGAAGAGTCAATAATGAATATTACTTCACGTGGAACCTCAACAGCTTTTAAATCTTTAGAATTTGAAGGTGTTGCCATAAACATCAAATACTGATCATCTCCCTCTTGCTGAGTAAAGGCAATCAATTCTGGCTGGGAAGTTTGATTCGGACGCCAAACAAGCTCAAAATCACGATCTGCTTGAATATTATCTGCTAACGCTATTCTTTTTGTTAAATCATCAACTTCAACAATATTAATACCATGGTAACTGGATTTAACATACTCCGTTACAAAGCCTGCTTGTAAATTAATTAACATGCTAATTGGTCTATTAATTGAACTGTCACTTGGCGGCGTTATGCTTGAAGCATCAGTTACTCTATGAGTGTTGGGAACCGAGCCTACAGAATCATGAGGTGTACCAATTTCTTTTCCAGGAATATAACGATCACCTATGACCATGGGGAACCTAATTGAAAATTTTTCATTATCAACAAGTACTGTTTGCTGATATTCGATTGCTATCATGATGCTTTCACCAGGAGGAATATTTGCAACACTTGACGTAAAGATGTTGGAACGTTGTTGTTCTATTAACGATGCTCTTTTCCCTTCCTTTTTAGCTTTTTTATATATTTTAACTGCCTGTCTTCGTTCTTTGATTTGCCCCTCCAAAATCCTATTCCCAATATGCATAGTCATTTGATCTACAGCAGAATCTTCAGGCAATGGAAATACATAAACTCCCTCTACCCATTCATTCGAAGGGTTGGTAAAAGTTTGTTCGACACGAACACGATTTATGATTCCTGTAATATTCATTTGCACTTTTGTATCTAGTGCTACTTGAGTAATATAATTTGAATCTGAAAAATGATAAACAATGCTTCCCGAACTTGCTTCGTTTAAAGGATTGGTTTTGATTTGAACAACATCTACACCATTTACTGTTGCATCCGCATAACTTAATGGAAGTATAAACATAAATATAATAAGCACTAAAGACAAAGCATGCTCTAATTTCATTACAGTTCTCCTTTATTAGCAGTTTTAATAGATTCTTTTATTACGATCGTAACTTGACCAACTTCAACCTCTGGTGTTGCACACCCAACCATAAAAAATAAAGTAAATAAAACTAATAATTTAGATATAAAAAAGAGAGGAGAAGCCGAAGCCCCTCCAATCTCCCACAGGGTAAATCTATTTCGCAGAAACATTAATTGCCTCTATTATTTTTTGATTTCCACCTTCAATTGCTTGAACTAAAAAAGACAGTGCTAAAATAATGACAAGTACCATATAAAAATTTCTACGTGTATACATCAAGCCTCCTAATTAGCTATATAAAGATCAACATCATTTGGTTCTCTTAGTGCCAAAGCAGCGGTCATCAATTTTGCTTCGTCTAGATTTTGTTCCGCAGCTTTTTCAAACCAATAATTTGCTTGATCTAAATCTTTATTAACAGACTGGCCATTTTTGTACAAAAGCCCTAAGTGATACTGTGCTTGAGGGAAGTTATGCTGTGCTGCTTTTGTAAAATACTCATAAGATTTATCATGATCTACTGACGTGCCTAGCCCATAGTAATGTAGGAAAGCAATATTTAAATCAGCTTCGGGAATTGAATTAGCAGATGCCTTCAAGTAATGATTCATAGCTTGTACATAATCTTGGTTTGTCCCTCTACCATAGTGCGACATCAAACCTAAATTAAATTCTGCTTCATGCATTCCTTGTTTGCCAGATTTTTTATACCATGCATACGCCTTGAAATGATCTTGGATGTGACTTGGTCCATAGTGGTACATTTGAGCCAAATTAAGTTGTGCTTCAGCAAGCCCCTGTTTTGCTGCAAATTCATAATTTTCCATAGCTCGATCAAAATCATAATTAATTCCCTCTCCAGATAGTAATAATTTTGCTAAATTGAATTGTGCTTCTTTCATATTATTAGCCGCTGCCTTCTCATACCATTGAGCAGCTAAAGTCATATCTTTAATAGTCCCAATGCCATAGTGATGCATTTGAGCTAAATTAAATTTCGCCTCAGTCACCCCTGCTACTGTTATTTGGCATTGATTAATATCTAAAGTTGTTTGGCTTTTTGCTGATTTTGAAAACCATGCATACGCCTTATATTGATCTTTAGTTCGGCCTAGTCCGTATCGGTTCATTAAACCTAAATTGAATTGAGCTTCAGGACTATTATGTTGAGCAGCTTTTTCATAATAAGAATAAGCTTCTGATAAATCCTTTACCTTGCCTTGTCCGTAATGATTAATTAGTCCCAATTTGAAATTGGCTTGAGTCAGGCCTGACTCAGCTGCACGTTCAAATAAATCCAACGCACGCTTATAATCTTTTGTTAATACTGTGCCGTTATGATAATTTTCTGCAAATATGTACTGCGCTTTTGAAATTTCTTTTTGGCTAGGAGGTACTCCAAATCCTTTAAATTGATTTGAGTTATCAAACCAAGTAGTCCAAAAGGTTTCTTGTTTGCAATCTGCTTCACTAACGTTACTTATTTGATCAATTTTTTTGATTGGTTGATCGTTTTGTTTTGCTACAGTTACGCCTATTGCAGAAACTAAGCCAAGTTGTGCTAAAACTAATACTATTTTTTTGAGTTGCATAATCTTTCCTTAAAAAAAATGGTTACACCTATAAGACGTAACCATTTCTAAAAGTCAGGCTAATACAACTATTTATTTATCGTTTTCTTACTTATCATATATTCAATATTAAGCTTTGCTCTCTGATTCCCTTGAGCAGCTGATTTTTGATACCACTCATAAGCTTTATCTGGATTTTTTTCTACACCAATTAATCCTTGCTCATAAATTAGTCCTATATTAAATTGTGCTTGGTGTTTATTTTGTAATTTAAGGCACCCATCTAGAGTTAACAGTTTTGAAGAACAGTCAGTTGCATTAACTATTGTTGTTTTTGTTTCCGTTATCTGTTCTCTTTGTGTTGGCCAGAAAGCTGTTAACCTGTTTCCTGTTTCATCCATTACAATTTCCCAAAAAGTTTCAGAAACTTCAATGTGAGTGGTTGGAACTTCTTGAATATCTGTAATATGAATACCATCTTTCATAGCATAAGAGAAGAAACTACCACCAATTAATAATGGAGCTAACCAATGACTCTGATTTTTTACTAATTTGCTTAAATTAAACGATGGTTTTTCTAAATACCCCATCTCCTCACCTTTTTTTAATATTTTTTGCAATAGGGCATCATGATCTTTTGCTTGCCATTCTTTTTCAATTTTAGCTTCGTTTTCTTCAAATGCAGCTCGAGCTAATCTTGCATTTAATTGCATTTTTTTATTGGCGCCCTTAACCTTCTTGCCGTCAAAGATATCGATCCATTGTTGTTTTTCTAAGTCCTTTTTTGCCATCTAATTTTTCCCTAATTTTTTTATTGCATTTGAATATGGACCGCCAATTTTATTGCAGGGTTCTAAATAAGATTTTGCCTTTCTTTTACTAGCACTTAAAAATTCTTTTTGTGCCCCTATTTTTCTTTTTTGCCAATCTGCAATTTTTTTTATTGATACCCCTTTAATTTGCATAGCTATTGCTTCTGCTCCATCAGGACTTACTTCTTTTCCAAATTTCATTAATTTAATACTAATACATTCTTCAATTAATTTTAATGTATTATCACCCTCATAAATTGCTATATTTTCACCTAACTCTTCGGCTTTTTCTGTTACTACTTCTCTCTCTCTTTGTTTTGCCATTTTTATCTCATAATCTTTAAGTAAGTTTTTACATTTCCAAAAAGCAAAAGCCTCTAAATTTTGAATTGTAGGGGCGTCTTTTTCTTTAGCAAGCTCTTTATCACTTAAACGCTTATCACCTGTTTTAAATCGCCTCATAATAAATTCAAAAAAATCAATTATTATTTCATCTGCTTCACCATCATCCCAGGTCTTTCTCCGGATTGTCTTCCACAATTTAGTATGATTATAAGCTGACTCATTATCACTCTTACTGTCTTCATCTTTTGAAGGTATTAAAAATTCAAAATATGCCGTAATACCATTTCTTCTACTAATTACGTTATCGCTTTCCAGTAATTCTATAATATCTTCTGGTTGCATTTTGTCCCCTGTTGCCTCTTAGACGTTACTTCTGGTTCATAAGTCAGCATATTCATTAATTTAATTTAATAAGCATAATAAACTGACCTTTTATGCATTCTATACGTCTATAAATTGTAGTAGTGATATTTCCTCCTGTGAAGTGCTATTACCGCTGGGCTCGAGCGATATTCGAGCCACCTTTAATATATAAATTAATAACTTCAAGATAATCATTTAACTTTTTTATTTCCATCATTTAAATCTAGATCGATACCATCTACACCTTTTAAAAACTGTTTGGTATATTTCATTTTTTTTATTTTGTTTGTATGTTTTATTATAGCTTTCTTAATTACTGCATCATCTGTTGAGCTAAATATAACGTAAAAAATTGAAACTAGAACAATAGCGATTGAAAGAACAAGGACGCCTACTATAATTTCTGTAAAATAAATATCGAAGTAAGTTTGAGCAATATTAACCATAGAGTCTTATTTTAAAATGCATGTTTTAATTATAGTGTGTTAGTGTTGTTGTGTGATTAATTTTTTTAAGGCTTAAATTATGTTAAAAAATATTATCGTATTAGTCATCATAGGTTTAGCTGGTTATTATGCTTATTCTTTCTATCAAGACAATGGATATGAATCAGTAGATGCTGATTTACCCCCACTAACATCTGAATAACAACAATTAAAGATTCGAAAAGGGCTTAATTTAATAAGCCCTTTTTTTATTCAATTGATTTAAACAAATCCTCTACAATTTTTTTTGCATCGCCAAAAACCATCATAGTTTTATCCAAATAGAAAAGCTCATTATCAAGTCCAGCATAACCTGGGGCCATAGATCTTTTATTAACTATAATCATTTTGGCTTTTTGTGCTTCTAGAATAGGCATTCCATAAATAACACTGCCTGGTGTCTTAGCTGCTGGATTAACAACGTCATTAGCTCCGATTACAAGAACAACGTCTGTCTGTCCAAACTCACTATTAATATCATCCATCTCAACAACTTGTTCATAAGGAACATCTGCTTCTGCCAATAGAACATTCATGTGGCCAGGCATTCTTCCAGCAACTGGGTGAATTGCATATTTCACATCCACGCCCTTTGAAAGCAATTTTGATGTTAATTCTGCCAAGGCATGTTGAGCTCTAGCAACTGCTAAGCCATAACCAGGCACTATAATAACTGTATCTGCATTAGTAAGTAAAAATGATGCATCATCAGAAGAGCCTGATTTTACTGGCCTCTCAGTCTGAGATGCTATATCTGTTGCAACATCTGACCCAAAGCCGCCTAACATTACTGAAATAATAGATCGATTCATTGCCTTACACATAATATAAGATAAAATTGCCCCGGAAGATCCTACACAGGCTCCTGCAATAATTAATACTGAATTGTTTAAAGTAAATCCAATTCCTGCAGCCGCCCAACCAGAATAACTATTGAGCATTGAAACAACAACCGGCATATCTGCTCCACCTATTGGAATAATTAATGTGATCCCAAGAATTAATGCAATAGTAATCATAATAAAAAATGCGCTTATTGATTCGGTCTGAAAATAAAGTGTACCAAAAAATATCATACCTAAAACTAATATCAAATTAATCCAATGTTGGACTTTAAATACAATGGCTTTTGCAGCAAATTTTCCGGATAATTTTCCAAAAGCAATTACAGAGGCTGTGAATGTAATTGCGCCGATAAAAGCGCCGATAAATAATTCAAATCTTTGAACTGTAGAGTGAGTCTCGGCAGAATTCAATACGGCCGCAATAGCAATTAAAACTGCCGCCAAACCTACAAAAGAATGCATTAATGCTACTAATTCTGGCATCTTTGTCATTTGTACCGTCTTGGCTGCAAATATACCAATACACGCGCCAAGAACTAATGGCACAATTATAAATAAAGTTATTAAATGTTGTCCTACCCACAAAGTAGCCCCTACAGCGATTGCCATACCAATCATTCCAAATAAATTACCCTGTCTCGCTGATGTAGGTGACGATAAGCCCTTTAAAGCTAATATAAAAAATATCGCGGCTACTAGATAAGCCGACATTGATAAAGCTTGCTCTGTCATTTATTTCTTCTTTTCTTTATTTTTAAACATCTCTAACATCCTTTGAGTAACAAAAAATCCGCCAAATATGTTAATTGCAGCGAAAAATATAGCAATTGCACCTAAAATGCTGCTAAATGTCACTATCTCCCCGTTTATCTCCACAACTTGTAATATTGCTCCAACAACCACAATGCCTGAAATAGCATTTGTTACTGACATAAGTGGCGTATGTAATGCAGGTGTTACCTTCCAAACCACGTGATAACCAACAAATATAGCCAAAACAAAAATACTAATATTCTGAATCGTTAATAATTCGGCCATTATCTTTCCTTATTAATTAAATTGCCTTCACTTGTTAATAACGCTCCTGCTACAAGCTCGTCTTCTCTATTTATGTATAAATTACCTTGATCATTAATCAATAATTTTATAAATTCAAATATATTTCTCGAGTATAAAGCTGATGCATCTGTACTCAATAAACTTGGCAAATTATTTAAGCCAATAATAGTGACTCCTCCAACATTTATAATTTTATTGTCTTCTGACAAAGGGCAGTTTCCTGAACCATCCATAGCTAAGCCTGCTGCTAGGTCTACAATAATGGATCCTTCTTTCATTTGATGAATAGTTTCTTTAGAGATTAATTTTGGAGGCTCTTTTCCGGGGATTGAGGCTGATGTAATTATGATGTCTGCAGCAATGGCTTTCTCAGCAACTAATTTAGACTGTCTGTCTAACCAAGATTTTGGCATTGGCTTTGCATAACCTCCCTTACCGGAAGCATTATTTTTTTCTTCCTCTGTTTCATATGGAACATCAATAAATTTTGCTCCTAATGATTCGATTTGTTCTTTAACAGCAGGACGAACATCGGAAGCCTCTACAACTGCCCCTAGTCTTTTTGCGGTTGCAATTGCTTGCAAGCCAGCAACCCCTGCTCCCAAAATAACAATACGTGCAGCCTTTACTGTTCCTGCAGCTGTCATTAACATAGGAAAAAACTTTTTATAATAATCAGCGGCTAAAATAACCGCTTTATATCCAGCAATATTTGCTTGTGAAGATAAAACATCCATTGATTGTGCCCGTGTATTTCTAGGTAAAGATTCAAGTGAAAATGCAGTTACTTTTTTTGCAGACAATTGAGTTGTTAGTTCTTTATTAAATGGTTCTAATAAACCAACAATAAATTGGTTAGTGAGTAATTTTTCAATTTCTCGGCTATTAGGGGCTCTAACCTTTAACAATAAATACGCCTTAAAAACATCAGCATTGCTTTTTATTAATCCACCTGCATCAATAAACATTTGATCAGTAATGGATGCTCCAATCCCAGCATTTGATTCAATATAAACTGTATGTTTTAAGGTAGTTAATTTCTTTACGGTCTCTGGTGTTGCGGCGACTCTAGATTCACCTTCTAAAGTTTCTTTTATTACCCCTATAATCATTACCTCTTCTCTCCGCAATTCAACTGATTAGCCACATGGCATAATTTTATAAAAGATTGAGGGTCAATGGAACAACGACCCACCAATCCTCCATCTATGTTTTCCATACTAAATAATGACTCAGAATTTTCTGGCGTTAAACTACCGCCGTAAATTATTTTAACTTGTTTAGCATAGTTTGGGTTTTTTTCTGAGATTAATGCCCTAATCATCTGATGCATTTCTTCCGCCGTTTAGTTTAGATAAATCTAAAGATTTAATAACACTCACAATTGTATTGATTGCTTTTGTTTTTACCGCACTTTTTCTATACGCTAACGCCACTCTTCGAAAAGGTACAGGGGGTTCAAAAGAAATTATTTTCACTAGTGGATTATTGTGTTGAGCGGTTGTTGCGCTTTTAGGCAAAACAGAAATGCCTAAATTTGAAGCAACCATACTACGAATAGTTTCTAAAGAATTACCTAATTGAATTTCACTATTTTTTGAAAGGCCTAGACATGCTTCTTTAACTTGATTACTAAAACAATGTGTCTTATCTAGTAACAGAACTTTTTCTTGGGCCAAGTCTTTGGTTTTAATATTCTTTTTCGCATCCCAACGATGCTTTAATGGCACTATCACCTCAAATGGTTCGTCGTATAATATTTCAATTTCGACGCCCGGAATATCAAATGGCAAAGCAATAACAGCTGCATCAATGGAGCCTTGTTTTAAATCATTTTCCAAATTTTTAGTAATATTTTCATGGATTTCAAGAGGCATATTAGGAACATGTTTCCTCAGGTTTGGAATAATCAATGATAATAAATAAGGTGCGATAGAATAAATTAAACCTAACTTAAAAGGTAACTCAAGCTGTTTATCTCCATTAACAGATAAATCTTTAATTTTTGCGGCCTCTTCTAAAACAATTGTTGCTTGATCAATTATTTTTTGGCCTATTGGAGTAATTTTTACGTTGCCGGCTGCTCCAACACTTCTTTCAAATAAAGATAAATTTAATTCTTGCTCAATTTTTTTAATGCCAAGACTTAAGGCTGGTTGACTAACGAATGATTTTTCAGCGGCTTTTCGAAAATTTTTTTCCTGCGCTAAAGCAACAATAAATTTTAATTCACTTAAGGTCATTTATTATCTTCTAAATATCTAAATTACCTGCAGCCAATGCATTGTTTTCAATAAACTCTCGTCTAGGCGCTACATCATCGCCCATTAATCTAGTAAAAGTTTCTTCTACTGCTGTCGTATCTTCAATTGTAACCTTTAACAAGCGCCTAGCTTTCGGGTCCATTGTTGTTTCCCAAAGTTGGTCTGGGTTCATTTCCCCCAAACCTTTATATCGCTGAATGTTTAAATTTCTTTTTGCCTCACTCATTAACCAAGTTAATGCGTCATGAAAATTACTCACCCCCTGTGATTTTTCACCTCTTGATATTTCGCCCCCCTCACCGATCAAATTTTTTGTTAGTTCAGCTGACTTTATTATTTGTCTATACTCTCCACTAAGTAAAAATTCTTCATCTAACTTACTAATTTGTAAGTTACCATGAATAAATTGATTAATTTCAATAAAATACTTATTTGAACTTTCATTCTGTTTAACTTCAAAATTAACATTATCTAGCGGCATTAAGTCTTTTAAAGCTGCGGCATACTTTTCGGTTTTGTCTTTATCCTCTAAGAATAACCGCCCTAATTCATGCATAGCTCTTAGCAAAGACACGTCATATCGAGCTGATAGCCGCCTAATAATAGCTTCTGTTAAAACCATCTCTTTAGCAATATTTCCTAAAACATCCTCTGTTAAAATGTCGCCGCCAGAACAAGTCAACAAACTTGCTCCTTCCAAAGCTGAGTCAACTAAATATTGATCTAATTCTTGTTCGTCTTTTAAATATTTTTCTTGTTTACCTTGTTTAACTTTATATAAAGGGGGTTGAGCGATATACACATGGCCCCTTTCAACCAATTCGTACATTTGTCTAAAGAAAAATGTCAACAACAATGTTCGAATATGTGCGCCATCAACGTCAGCATCTGTCATTATTATAATTCTATGGTATCTAAGTTTTTCTACATCAAATTCTGGATGAATGCCTGTACCAAGAGCGGTAATTAAAGTTACAATTTCTTGTGAAGCAAGAATTTTATCAATTCTTGCTTTTTCAACATTTAAAATCTTTCCCTTTAGCGGCAGAATGGCTTGGTTTTTTCTATCTCTTCCTTGTTTCGCTGACCCACCAGCCGAGTCCCCTTCGACTAAATATATTTCACATTGTGCCGGGTCTTTTTCCTGGCAATCTGCTAATTTTCCTGGCAACCCAAGAGAGTCCATTACTCCCTTTCTTCTAGTCATGTCTCTTGCTTTTCTTGCTGCCTCTCTTGCTCGAGCAGCGTCTACTATTTTATTGCAAATTATTTTAGCGTCTTTCGGGTGTTCTAATAAAAATTCTGTTAGTTTTTTGCCAACCACCTCTGAAACAATTGGCTGTACCTCACTTGAAACTAATTTGTCTTTTGTTTGAGAAGAAAACTTTGGGTCGGGAACTTTAACAGACAAAACACACACAAGGCCTTCTCTCATATCATCACCACCAGTTTCAACTTTTGCTTTTTTCGCTAATTCATTTGACTCTATATACGTATTAATTGTTCTAGTGAGGGCAGCTCTTAATCCAGTCAAATGAGTGCCGCCATCTCGCTGAGGTATATTGTTTGTAAAACACTGTACATTTTCTCCATAGCTATCGTTCCACTGCATACTAACCTCAATAGTAACCCCGTCTTTTTCACTACTGTCTGCATAAAAAATATTCTCATGCAGGGTAGATTTAGATCGGTTCATGTATTCTACAAAACCCTTTATACCCCCAGCTGAAGCAAAGTTTTCTGATTTTCCAGACCTATGGTCAACTAATTCTATATTGACGCCATTATTTAGAAAAGATAATTCACGAATTCTTTTCGCCAACAAATCAAAATGAAAGTCAATATTAATAAAAGTTTCTGTTGACGGCATAAAAGACACCTCTGTGCCTGTTTTTTCAGTTTTGCCTGAAGCCTTTAAAGGGGCAACAATATCACCTCTTTTAAATTCAACTTCATGTATTCGATTGTTTCTATAAATTTTTAACTTTAACCAATCAGACAAAGCATTTACCACCGAAACGCCTACGCCATGTAATCCACCCGAAACTTTATAGGAATTTTGATCAAACTTCCCGCCAGCATGTAATTCTGTCATTACAATTTCTGCTGCCGACCTTTTAAACTCGTCGTCTTTTTTTATCTCTGTTGGAATTCCTCGGCCATTGTCTGTAACAGTTATAGAGTTATCGGGGTGAATAATTACTTTAATTTCATTACAATGGCCAGCTAAAGATTCATCTATAGCATTGTCTAAAACTTCAAACACCATATGGTGTAGACCGCTTCCGTCAGAGGTGTCGCCGATATACATGCCCGGTCTTTTTCTTACAGCATCAAGCCCTTTTAATACCTTTATGCTTTCTGAATTATAATCATTTATCTTTGTTTTCTTTATCTTTGTTTTCTCTTTATCCGTCATGGGTTTTTCTTTTTAATAAATTAAATGCGCATTGGCATTACAACATACTTATATTTTGCGTTATTTGGAATTGTTACTAAACAACTACTATTAGAGTCTTTAAAGGCAATAGTTAGTTGCGCAGATTGAATATTCGTTAAAACGTCGATTAAATAGGTAACATTAAAACCAATATTAATCTTATCCCCCTTATAATCAATCTCCAACTCTTCTTCGGCCTGTTCTTGCTCGCTATTATTACTTACTAGTTTTAAATTATTTTCTTCTACCGCCATTCTTATTCCTCTATATTTATCATTTGATAAAATAGAGGCCCTTAACATTGAGTCTAGAAGCACTGCGCGGTCTATATTAAAAACATTATTATGTCCCTCTGGAATAACTCGGTTATAGTCTGGAAATTTACCGTCAATTACTTTTGTTATTAAATCAATGTCGTTAAATTTAAAATTTACTTGGCCCTTAGAAAAGCTTATTTCTAAAGGGTCGTCTGTGTCATTTAACAGCTTTACTAGCTCTACAATAGTTTTTCTTGGAACAATGGTTTGTACGGGTTTAGCTGGGAGTTTTAACTCTAATGATGTAAAACTTAACCTATGTCCATCTGTGCCTACAATGTTAATGTTTTTTTCTTTGGTTTCGATCAGCAGGCCGTTTAGATAATACCTAATGTCTTGTTGGGCCATTGCAAAATCAACTTGTTTTAATAGGCCTTTAAATTCTTTTTGTGATAGTTTTAATTTAACAGCGCCTTCTTCTTCCTTTTTCATTACGGGGTAATCTCGAGGCGGTAGTGTTTGTAAATTAAAGCGGCTTTTTTTTGCCTTAACTGTTATTTTTTTTTCTTCGATTTGAATATCTATTTTGCTTTTTTCAGGAAGGGCTCTTGTAATATCAAAAAGCTTTCTCGCTGATATAGTTATTTGAAAGTCTTCTGATAGTTCTGTTTTAATATGCGTAGAAATTTGCATTTCTAGATCTGTGGCCGTGAATTTTAAATTGCCTTGCTGACCTTCTAGCAATATGTTTGAAAGTATTGGTAGCGCGTGTCTTTTTTCAACTATGCCAGAAACGTTTCCAAGTGGTGTAAGTAATAATTCTCTGTCGATTTTTATATTCATAAGTTTATAGTTTTTTCTTTATATAAATAATAATAATAATAATAACCCTTGTTTTTCTTTTTTTGTTAGTTTTTTCTTTATATAATAAACAGTTACGTTGTTTTAATTCCTATGGTTTTGTGTGTGTTTTATTGTGCGCGCATTGTGGATAACATTTTTGTTCTGTTCTTTTTTTGTTCTGTTCTTTTTTTGTCCACAAAGATTCCACATGTTTTACATTATCCTCTTAAAACCTGAGTTAAAAAACCTAAGTCTTGGCTAATATTTTGATCACTTAATCTAAGATCTTCAACCTCATCACAAGCGTGCATTATTGTGGTGTGGTGTCTGCCGCCAAAAGCCGCTCCAATCTCAGGAAAGCTTAGGTTTGTTAATTCTCTTGTAAGACACATAGCAAGTTGTCTTGGACGAGAAAAATTTCTTGATCTTTTTTTGCTTAAAATATCTACTATTTTAATTTTATAGTATTCCGCAACAGTTTTTTGAATATTTTCAACGCTTACCTGTCTTCCTCTTACAGCAATTAAGTCTCGTAACGATTCTTTTGCTAAAGTTGTATCAATAGTTTTCCCTGAAAAGTTAGCCATTGCCACAATTCTATTAAGTGCCCCCTCTAACTCCCTAACGTTTGAGCGTATTTGTTTTGCAACAAAAAAAGCAACGTCTTCTGGTAGCGTAATCTTGTTTTCTTCTGCTTTTTTTAATAAAATAGCGACGCGCATTTCAAGTTCTGGCGGATCTATTGCAACAGTTAGCCCCCAACCGAAACGAGTTCTTAGTCGCTCATCAACGCCGGGGATTTCTTTTGGATAGCTATCACAGGTAATAATAATTTGTTTTTTATTTTCTATAAGGGTGTTAAATGCGTAAAAAAACTCTTCTTGGGTTCTGTTTTTTTTGCCAATAAATTGTATATCATCAATTAACAATAAATCTAAAGAGTGATAAATTTTTTTGAAACTATCAAAAGCTTTGTTTTCGTAGGCTTTTACTACATCATGAACATATCTTTCAGCATGTAAATATTTTATTTTTGCATCTGGCTGTAGATTTTTAAGGTGATTGCCTATCGCGTGTATTAGATGGGTTTTTCCTAATCCGACACCGCCATATATAAACAGAGGGTTATATGATGTACCTGGGTTTTCTGCGATTTGTTTTGCAGCCGCAGTTGCAAGTTGATTCGCTTTTCCAGTAACAAAATTATTAAAATTAAAGGCGGTATTTAGGCCGTTTGATTTTCCCCCAGGTATTTTTATAGATATGTTATTTAATTTTGTTTTTATGTCGCTTGGTGTTTTGTTTTTTGCTTTGGTTTTGCTATTAACAACATACTCAAGAGCAATATTATCTAAATGGTTTTTAATTAAGGTTTGAATTTGTTTTGAGAATTTTTCTTTAACCCATTGGAGTACAAACTGATTGGGTGCAATAACCTGTGCTTTTTTTCCTTGAATTTTAAATTCTAAGGGCTTAATCCAAGTATTTAATTGTTGTTTAGTTAAGTCTTTTGAGAATTTTTCTAAACAGAGGCGCCAAAAATTTTCTTCGTTTGTTTTCAAAATTTTAATTTAAATTGTAAAAATATCTATTTAATATTGGGAAATTCATATTAGCCTAATTTTCTTAAGTTATCCACAGGCTTTTTTAAATAAATAATGCGGTATATTATTGACATAAGTTAGTCAGAAGAGTATTCTTCCGCTTCAAAGTTTAAGGACTGGAGCATTTAATATGAAGCGTACCTATCAACCATCAAAAGTTAAGCGCGCAAGAACCCATGGTTTTCTAGTTAGAATGAAAACAAAAGGTGGGCGCTCTGTTATTGCTTCTAGAAGAGCTAAAGGAAGAGTTCGTTTAGGAATTTAATTTATTCTGTCAAAGTATAAATTATTAAAGTTACAAAATGCAGAAGACTTTTCTGCAGTGTTTAATTTTAAAAAGAGATTGTCTTCTCCCCATATATATTTTCACTATGCACCAAATACAAGATCTCATCTTAGATTGGGCTTTGTTATAAGTAGCAAAATTGAAAAACTATCAGTAAGAAGAAATTATATGAGGCGCTTATTACGAGATATATTAAAATATCAACTGTCTTTTAAAACACCACTTGATATTGTTGTAAGGGTTCACAAAACATTTTCCAAAGAAAATTTTAAACAAATTGAAATAGAGATTAAAAAGTTGATTAAAGGGCTTCCACTATGAAAAAATTTTTAATTTTATTGGTTAAATTTTATCAAATATGCTTAAGCCCTTTTTTTGTTTCAAGATGTAGGTATACACCTACCTGTTCGATGTATACAATTGAATGTTTAGAAAAATATGGAGCTATAAAAGGATTTTGGTTTGGCGTAAAAAGAATAAGTAAATGTCGACCAGGAGCTAGCGGCGGCTTTGACCCAATACCATAATATAATTTAGGGACAGTATGGACACAAAACGTTTAATTTTATTTGTTATTTTTTCATTTTCTTTAATGTTGCTTTGGGACTCTTTCCAAAAACAGAATATTCAAGATATTCAAGATGTTGATATTGAGCAGCCTATAAATGTTGATCAAGATGTGCCTGAGCCAATTTCTGATTCATACAATGACAATGACTTAGTAGCCTTACCTAAAACCAAAATTAATTCGGGCGATTCAATAAATATTGTTACGGACTTATTAACATTAACTATTAATACTGTTGGGGGAGACATTCGCGAGCTTAACTTTAATGAGCATCAAGCTGAAAACTCTGAAAATAAATACCAGTTAATGACCGATGCAGAAAATCCTCTCTCTCTTTTTTATGTAGCACAGTCTGGATTAACTGGCGAAAGTATGCCTAATCACAATGAGATTTTTACTGCTGAAAAAAATTCTTATAAATTAGATTCTGATACCTTAATTGTTCCATTAATATATGAAAACTCAATGGTCTTAGTTAAAAAGACTTATGAATTTAATCGCGGTAGTTATCTTATTCAAACAAAATTCGAAATACAAAATAAATCTGATAAATCAATCAAATCAACTGCATATTATCAATTAGTTCATGATGGTTTATCAAAAGAAGGCTCGGCGTTTATGCCAACATTTACAGGCCCGGCATTTTATACAGAAAAAGTACATTTTGATAAGTTTGATTTTAATGATTTAGATAAAAAAATAGAAGATACTAAACGAAATGATGCAACTTTTGAAAAAGCAGCTGGTGTAGAAGATTATAAGGACGGAAAGAAATTTAAATCTGATAATGGTTGGATAGGCATTATTCAAAGATATTTTGCAGCCTCTTGGATTCTTCCGATTGACTCACCAAGAGAATTTTTTGGTAAGAAAAAACCAAATGGACACTACTCAGTTGGGGTTAAGGCAAAATTACTTATTCCAGCAGGCCAAACTGTCTCTTATTCAGCTTCGCTATTTGCTGGCCCACAGGCAAAAGAGGCGCTTAATCTAGCAGCTCCCGGAATGGACCGTGTAGTGGATTATGGAATACTGCATTTTATAGCGTCACCACTATTTTCTGTGTTAACCGGTATATATAAAATGGTGAGTAACTGGGGTATTTCAATTATTTTATTAACAGTATTAATTAAACTGGTGTTTTACCCTTTATCTGCTGCAAGCTATCGTTCAATGGGCCAAATGAGGGAATTAGCCCCAAGATTACAAAGCATGAAAGAAAAATTTGGTGACGATAAACAAAAAATGCAACAAGCCATGATGGAGCTTTATAAAACTGAAAAAATTAATCCATTGGGGGGTTGTCTGCCAATTTTAGTTCAAATACCAGTTTTTATTGCTTTATATTGGGTGTTACTTGGATCAGTGGAGTTAAGAGGGGCTAGTTTTATGTGGTTATCTGATTTATCCAAACCGGATACGTTATTTGGTAGTTTATGGGCTGCTGGCATAGGGCCACTTCCAATTTTAATGGCGGCCTCCATGTTTTTACAAACTAAATTAAATCCAAAGCCAACCGATCCAATGCAAGCTAGGCTAATGATAATGATGCCTATAATATTTAGTTTCTTCTTCTTTTTCTTTCCAGCTGGCTTAGTGTTATATTGGTTAGTGAATAATATTTTATCTATTGCACAACAGTGGTATGTCAATAAAAAAATACATGCTGAAGCGTTAAAAAAGAAAGGTAATGCTTAACGTTTTAAAAACAATTGCTGCGATATCAACAGCTCCAGGAGCTGGAGGAATAGGGGTAGTTCGTGTTTCAGGCCCACTTGCTTTAGAAATAGGCCAAAAAATTTCAAGTGTTAAGCTGGCCCCTCGAGTTGCAAACTTTCATAGCTTTAAAGATTTAAATGGTTCCTTAATAGATCAAGGCCTTATTTTATTTTTCTCTGGACCTAATTCCTTTACGGGGGAAGATATTATCGAATTTCAATGTCATGGCGGTACAGTGGTTACTCAATCTGTATTAAATCTTTGTCTCAAAATGGGTGCTTCATTAGCTGAGCCTGGAGAGTTTACGAAAAGGGCGTATTTAAATAATAAGATTGATTTAGCTCAAGCAGAATCTATAGCAGATTTGATTAATGCTTCAACTGCAGAAGCAGCACAAAGCGCAGCAAATTCTTTATCTGGTAAATTTTCCTTAGAAATCAATAACTTACTAAAATATTTAATAGAACTGAGAATGTATGTTGAAGCATGTTTAGATTTTCCAGAAGAAGATATTGATTTTATTAGCGAAGGAAATGTTAAAGAAAAATTACAAAATCTGTCAGAGACCATGATTAAGATTATGCAAGCTGCTTCGCAAGGCCAACTATTAAGAGATGGAATAAGTTTAGTGTTGGTTGGACAGCCGAATGTTGGTAAGTCCAGTTTGCTGAATCAATTATCTGGTGAAGATAGGGCAATAGTTACAGATATTCCTGGAACGACTCGTGACGCTATTACTAGTGATATTAGTTTAAATGGAATCCCACTTAATATAATTGATACGGCTGGGCTTCGAGACACAGATGATCCTATTGAAAAGTTTGGCATTGAAAAAACATGGTTGTCTCTAGAAAAGGGGCATATTGCTTTATTTTTAGTTGAAGCAAGTAAAGGTATTACAGAATACGAAAAATCGATTCTTGAGCGCCTGCCAGAGGAAATAAAGCGAATATGGGTTTTTAATAAAATCGATTTAATAAAAGGCAAAGCTAAAATAGAGCAATTAGATAATGATCAAATAGTTTATATGTCTGCTAAAACTGGAGAGGGATTAGGCCTATTAAAACAAGTAATTCTTAATATTATTGGTTTTCAGGAAAATGTGGAAGGAAACCAAAATCGATTTATAGCAAGAAAGCGTCATTTAGAAGCTTTAGAAAATGTTTATCAATCTATACAAAACGCTCAACTTAACATGTCTTCAGCTGAGATAGTTGCAGAAGAATTAACTGTTGCTCAAAAGCATTTATCCTCTATAACCGGTGAATTTACTTCTGATGATTTATTAGGCGAAATATTTAGTAAGTTTTGTGTAGGAAAATAAATTGTTTCACGTGAAACAATTAGATTGGTCAATATATTTGATATGTTTCACGTGAAACATATCAATATCAATTTTAAGACAAATAAAGTAAAATTTTACTTTTAAATATAATTCAATCAATATGAAATTTCCAGGTAAATTTGACGTGATAGTAATCGGTGGGGGGCATGCAGGCACAGAAGCAGCTTTAGCTTCTGCTCGCATGGGGCAAAAAACACTATTACTAACGCATAATATTGAGACATTAGGTCAAATGTCATGTAACCCATCAATTGGTGGAATTGGGAAGGGCCATTTAGTTAAAGAAATTGATGCTATGGGCGGCATTATGGCAAGAGCAATAGATGAAGCTGGCATACAATTTCGAATTCTTAATCAAAGTAAAGGCCCTGCAGTAAGAGCAACTAGGGCGCAAGCTGATCGGATATTATATAAAGCAGCAATTCGTCGAACAATTGAAAATCAATCTAATTTGTGGCTTTTTCAACAATCAGTTGATGATGTTATTTTAAAAAATAATAATATAGAGGGCGTTATCACAAAAATGGGATTAACCTTTTATGCTTCAACTGTTGTTTTGACAGCAGGAACATTTTTAGGCGGGTTGGTGCATATTGGATTACAAAATTATGAAGCAGGAAGAGCAGGCGATCCATCAGCCTCAATTCTTGCACAAAAGCTAAAAGAATTAAATTTACCTGTTGGAAGGCTTAAAACAGGAACACCACCAAGAATTGACGGTAGATCTGTTGACTTCACCAAAATGGAAGAGCAACCAGGCGATTCTCCAGTTCCACATTTTTCATTTATCAAGCCCGTTATTAAACACCCTAAACAGATATCTTGTTGGATTACGCATACAAATAAAAACACACATGAGATTATTCGTAAAGGCTTAGACCGATCGCCAATGTATACAGGCAAGATAGAAGGTGTGGGGCCGCGTTATTGCCCCTCTGTCGAAGATAAAATTCATCGTTTTTCAGATAAGGATTCACACCAGATTTTTATAGAACCAGAAGGCTTAGAGACTCATGAAATTTATCCAAATGGCATTTCGACAAGCTTACCATTTGATGTGCAACTTGATTTAGTTAGATCAATACAAGGATTAGAAAATGCCCACATTTTGAGATCTGGGTATGCAATTGAATATGATTATTATGACCCCAGAGCTTTAAAAATGAGTTTAGAAACTAAAGCAATTAACGGATTATTTTTTGCAGGGCAGATTAATGGAACTACAGGCTATGAAGAGGCAGCTGCACAAGGTTTAATTGCAGGCATGAATGCAGCATTAAAGGCTCAAGGTAAAGAAAGCTGGACCCCTTCCCGTGATCAGGCTTATATGGGGGTTTTAATAGATGATTTAATTACAAGGGGCGTTAATGAGCCCTACAGAATGTTTACTAGTCGGGCTGAATATAGGTTGTTACTAAGAGAAGATAATGCAGATGAACGTTTAACTGAACAAGCAAGAAAATTAGGGTTAATATGCGACAATCATTGGGCTAACTTTAGTGATAAAAGAGAAGGAATACAAAAAGAAGAAAAAAGGCTCAAAAAATTAATCCTAAACCCATCTAAAATTGATAAAAAACTTCAAAAAAAATATCTAGGGCAAACAATGGAGAGAGAGTATTCAGCTTTTGAGCTCTTAAGAAGGCCTGAAGTTGATTATCAAAATATAATTGGCCTATCTGGTAAATTAGGAGTTGATGATTTAATTATTAGTGAGCAGATCGAAATTTTAGCAAAGTATTCAGGCTATATTGTAAGGCAAAAAGAAGAAATTAATAAACAAAAAGCTCAATTTGGTTTAAAAATACCAAAAGACATAAATTATGATGATGTTTATGGTTTAAGTAATGAAGCGAGACAGAAATTAAAAGAATCTCAGCCGGAAACTATTGATCAATTAACTAGAATATCTGGAGTGACTGCAGCAGCAATCTCTATTCTGTTGGTTTATATTAAATCAAAATATCGCAAATTAGGCCAAAAGACCTCTGAAAAAGTTGCTTAATTCAGAGGAGACCTTAAAAGCTGGAATAGAGCGATTAGAATTGAATAATAAGGATTATTTATATAATAACTTATTGATTTATAAAGATTTATTACTAAAGTGGAATAAGGTGTTTAATTTGATTTCTATTAAAGGAGCTGAAGAAATTGTAACACACCATTTTTTAGATTGTTTAGCAATAGTGTCACATATTGAAGGGAGAAATATTCTAGATGTTGGAAGCGGGGCTGGATTGCCCGGCATTATAATTGGTTTATGCTGCCCGGAAAAAAATATCACATTAGTTGATTCGGTTGGTAAGAAAACTGCTTTTTTAAAACAAACTTGTGCGGAATTAAATTTGACTAACATTAAAGTTATACATAATAGAGTTGAGAAAATGATAATAGATAAATTATTCGATTCTATTATTACTAGAGCATTTGCAGAAATGCAAATTCTTATAGATCTTACAAGCCATTTGATCGAAAAAAAAGGTAGTTGGTATGGTATGAAGAGTAAAAAAATAAGTGAAGAAGAGATTAGTAAAAATTATGTTGCAGAAAGAAAAGTTATATTGGTCCCCTTTCTAGATGCAGAGCGTTATTTAGTAAAAATTAATAACCAATAGGTTATTATTTAATTATTATATTTTTAAGGGAATTTTATGCGTATATTTGCAATATCAAATCAAAAAGGCGGGGTTGGTAAGACTACAACAACAGTTAATTTAGCCGCCAGCTTGATGGCTAGAAAGAAAAAAGTGCTATTAATTGATTTAGATCCGCAAGGTAACGCCACATCTGGCTCGGGATTAAATAAAACAAAAATTACTAAATCTATATATGATGTTTTAATTGGCCAAGAAAATATAACGAACGTTATTCAAAAGTCAGAAGAAAGTTTTTTTGATATTGTACCAGCCACTCAGTCTTTAGCAGGGGCAGAGGTTGAATTAGTTAATATTGAAGAGCGAGAATATGTTTTAAAGAAACAATTAAACAAACTTAAGAATTATGATTATATTTTAATTGATTGCCCGCCCGCTTTAAGCCTATTGACTGTAAATGCTCTTGTTGCTTCCGATTCAGTTTTAATACCAATGCAATGTGAATATTATGCTTTAGAAGGCTTGTCTGATTTAGTGAATACAATTAAAAGAGTAAAAAAACATTTAAATCCACAAATAGAGATTGAAGGTTTACTCCGGACACTTTTTGATAGACGAAATACTTTAGGAAAACAGGTCTCTAATCAATTATCTGCTCATTTTGGAGACAAGGTTTATAGCACTATTATTCCAAGAAATGTAAGATTAGCTGAAGCTCCCAGCCATGGTAAAGCGGCTCTTTTTTATGATAAATCGTCCAAGGGAGCAAGGGCATATTTAGATCTAGCTGATGAAATTTTAAAGAGGAACAAATAAGTATGGGAACAAATAAAGGTTTAGGAAGAGGCTTGGATGCCTTATTGAGCAATGATGAAGGAAGCAATGACAGTTTAGAGAATTGTTTTATTGATAATCTTATAGCGGGTAAATATCAGCCTAGAAGCCATATGAATCAAATAGCATTAAATGAGCTTGCAGAATCTATTAAGACGCAAGGTATTATGCAGCCTATATTAGTTCGGTCTGTTGGAGATCAGAAATATGAAATTATTGCAGGCGAAAGAAGATGGCGCGCAGCTAAGTTAGCTAATTTAAAGAAAGTCCCTATTCTAATTAAAGATATTTCTGATGAGTCTGCATTAGTAATGGCTCTTATCGAAAATATTCAACGAGAAGATCTAAATTCAATAGAAGAGGCAGAAGGTATTCAGCGATTAATCGATGATTTTGGAATGACTCATGAATCTGCATCTCATATATTAGGTAAATCTAGAACAACAGTGACAAATTTATTAAGATTATTACATTTGTCTAAGCACGTTCAAAAAGCATTGATTGAAGGAAAAATTGAAATGGGCCATGCAAGAGCAATGCTCTCTTTGTCTGCTAGTAAGCAAGTGATGTTTTGTCAAAAAGTAATTAGTAAAAAGTTATCGGTAAGGGATGCAGAGGCATTAGTTGGTCAGACAAACTTTGCTAAGAAAAATATAAAAAGACACAAAACAGCTGACATTGTAAATTTTGAAACAAATTTATCTAATAAATTAGGGGCCCCGGTAAAAATTGCACATAAATTGAATGGCTCAGGTGTTTTAAAGATCAATTATAATAATTTAGATCAGTTAGATTCTATTTTAAAAAAAATGGATAAATCGGACTGAAAACTTGACTCAGAGAAAAAATAACGCCAAAATTGCGGACTTTGATACAAATAGAATTAAGGACGTAAGGGTTTGATTGATAAGCAGCAGGATGCCAATAAAAAAAAAGGATTATTCCCTCCATACGTTAAGAATATGCTTATAAAATTAAGCAGTATTTCTGTTATTTCAGCACTAATTGTTTCAGGATTTTTTGGAGTACATGCAGGTATCTCAGTTTTGTCTGGGGCTCTTGTAGTAATTATTGGATTAATAGTTTCAACCCCAATTGCTAATAAATCTTGGGAAACAAATAAAGGATCAAGTATTGTGCTGAATGCTTTAAAAGCTGAAGGCGTAAAGATTTTAATTATAATTTTATTGCTTTGGATGATATTTAATTTTTACGAAGACAAAGTTCCTCTGGCAATTGTTTTTGGTTTAGCCATTGCGGCAATTTTTTCAGGAATCGGGCTTACTAAAATAGAAACAAAAAAATAAAGGAATATAAAACTTGGCAGACAGTTCATACGATTCACCATCAGAATATATAGGGCATCATTTATCTAATAATGTAGTGAAGTTAGGTGATAGTCCTTTCATGACTCTACATTTAGATTCTTTTGTAATGGCATTTATATTAGGCTTATTATCCATTGGTTTAATTTGGTTGGTTGCAAGAAAGGCTACCTCCGGAGTACCATCTAAAACTCAGGCATTCACGGAATTAATTTTCAGTTTTATTGATGGACAAGTTTTAGCTATATTTCACGGTAATCGTCACTCGTTTATTGCACCAGCAGCTCTTACGGTTTTCATTTGGGTTCTTATGATGAACGCGATGGATTTTTTACCAATTGATATCATGGCAAAATTTTACGCAATCCTAGGGCTTCATGAGTGGAAAGGTGTTCCAACCTCCGATGTAAACACAACGTTTGCTTTAGCACTTGGAGTTTGGTTCCTGATGATTTATTTTGGAATTAAAGTCAAAGGATTTGGTGGTTGGATACATGAAATTTTTTGTACGCCATTTGGCACGTCAGTTTGGGTTTGGCCAGCTAATTTTCTATTTAATTTAATTGAATACGTTTCAAAACCTTTATCTCATTCTCTTCGATTATTTGGTAATATGTATGCCGGCGAGGTTATCTTTTTATTATTAGGTTTATGGGCTGCAACTGGAGTATCTGGAATTATATTTGGATCGATTCTAGGCGCAGGATGGGCAATATTTCATATTTTAATTGTAGTATTGCAAGCTTATATATTCATGATGTTAACAGTGGTGTATTTATCTATGGCACATGAAGGACATTAAATTTTTTTTAACTAAAAGGAAGTAAATTATGGAAACAGTAGAATTATTAGCACAAATTCAAGCGTATACAGGTATAGCTATTGGCTTGATTATAGGACTTGGAGCTGCAGGAGCCTGCATAGGTATCGGAATCATGAGCGCTAGTTTTTTAGAGGGTGCAGCAAGACAGCCTGAAATGATCCCACAATTACAAGTAAAAGTTTTCTTATTAATGGGGCTAATTGATGCAGCATTCATTATTGGTGTTGGTCTTGCAATGATGTTTGCGTTCGCAAACCCACTATTGGGTGTAGTAAGTTAAGTTTTATTAAAATATTTGATGGAGCATAAATGAATATTAATTTTACATTAATCGCACAAGCAATTACATTTGCCATCTTTGTTTGGTTTACAGTTAAATTTGTCTGGCCTCCGTTGTTAAATGCAATTGAGAAAAGACAAAAAGAAATTGCTGATGGTTTAGCAGCTGCTCAGGAGGGTAAGTTATCTTTGGAAGTAGCAGCTAAGAAAAATGCTGAATCTTTAAGTGAGGTAAAACAAAAAGGCGCAGAAATTGTAAGTCAAGCTGAAAAAAGAGCATCTGAAATTGTTGATCAAGCTAAAAAATCGGCTAAAGAAGAAGGTGACAGAATAATTGCAAGCGCAAAATCTGAGATTGATCAGGAAGTTAATAGAGCTAAAGAAGAGCTTCGTGGTCAAATATCAACCCTTGCAATTCAAGGTGCAGAAAAGATTTTGGATAAAGAAATCGATAAGAAAGCTCATACAGATATGCTAAACAAACTAGCGAAGGATTTATAAAGCTTATGGCTGAGATTTCAACAATTGCAAGGCCTTATGCAGTTGCTATTTTTAATTTAGCAAAAGAAGAGAAGAGCTTGTCTGATTGGTCAGATATGTTGTCGCTAATTAGCAACATTGTTGAGAATGAAGACGTAAATTCCTTTATTCATGATTCAAAAGTATTAGACGCAGATAAAGAAAAGCTTATATTAAATATTTGCGGAGATAAAATAGATTCAGCGGGCAAAAATTTAATAAAGCTTCTAGTTGAATATAAGAGATTATTGATTTTGTCGGAAATAACATTACTTTTTGAAGAACTTAAAGATAAAGATGAAGGTGTTATAGAAGCTGAAATTATTATGGTTGATCAACCGGATAAAAAAATGGTTGAAAACTTACTACAAAGTCTAGAAAAAAGATTTAATAAAAAAATTGAAGGAAAAGTAGTTATTGATAAAAGCATTATTGGCGGCACCAAAATAATTGTTGGGGATACCGTTATAGATGCTTCAGTTCGAGGACAATTAGATAATTTAGCTTATACATTAAAAGCATAAAACCAGGAGATATTAATGCAGTTATCAACATCAGAAATAAGTG
>Ga0315339_1000096_pt1 | contig 146036 bp, 138 predicted proteins | sample ASW17metaG_FD_204514 | JGI IMG/M metagenome (GOLD analysis project Ga0315339, IMG submission 204514) | Ammonia-oxidizing marine archaeal communities from Pacific Ocean, United States - ASW #17 | ecosystem: Environmental > Aquatic > Marine > Oceanic | place: USA: California | collected 2016-12-05
TTATGGACCGCAGCAGCGGCCTCAATAAAGTTAGCTCAGTTACGTTTATCCGATGAAGTTAGCTTGTCAGTACCCCAAAACTCTCTTTTAAACCAGATCTATATCTGTCCCATAGGCGCTGACGGCGCACGTCGTTCGACGGATAATCCACGATGCACTATTCTTTCGCTTGCGACAATACAGCCCCCCACCATCGGACGTCATTGAGCTTTCAGATTTCTTGGCGAGTGAACGAATTCTTGTCGTGAGAGGATTTATCGCATGAAACTGCTTCTGGGCTACAAGTTGGGCTACAAGATATATCGGATATTGTGGAATACGTTTGGATCTACTAAGGAAATAAAGTTATTAAAAACAGATGGTTATGAAAAAAGAAGACAAGATTAGCATACTATTCGTTTGCATGGGCAACATATGTCGGTCGCCGACTGCAGAAGGCGTTTTCAGGAAATTGGTCAGCGATGCCGGCTTGGAAGAGCGAATTATTGCGGACTCGGCGGGAACGCATGCCTATCATTTGGGCGAAGGACCTGATCGACGCGGAATGGAAGCTGCAGACCGTCGTGGTTACTCGCTGAAGGGGTTGCGCTCAAGAAGGATTAGAGACTCTGATTTTGACGAGTTCGATTACATCCTTGTGATGGACGATGACAACCTGGCCAAAATGCACGAGGTAGCCGAAGACGGGCAGGGAGGCAACGTACATTTGTTTCTCGATTTCGCGGAATCATCGACGCTGACCGAAGTACCGGATCCTTATTACGGAGGGCTCGCAGGTTTTGAGCGGGTTTTGGATCTCGTCGAAGAAGCGTCAGCCGGCCTGTTAGCCGAAATCAAAAAGCATCTTTAATCGCTTTCGAGAGAAAGCCTCAGACGGCACGAAACGGCGTCGAAAAAAGATTTCGACTTTTTCAATAAGTTGCTAATTGGGTCGCTGCGGTCGCAGCGACCTGTTTGATTTCCTAGTTTTTGTCGTCAGGCGAACCGCCATCGGTGTCCCACGGCAGCAATTTCGCGGCAGGTTTTTCATCCTGCACAGATTTTGCAGGCGCCACCGGCTTAGGATCTGGAACAGCTGTCGGTTTGCTCACCGGTTTCGGTTCGCTATTGCCAGATTCGACAGCCTTCGGTGGGGCAGGTCGAGATTTGGGCGTAGGCACCGCTTTAGGAGCGGCTGTTTCTTTGGGCTCGCTCACAGTCGGTTGTTTGACTTTGGGCGTAGCCGTTTGTTTGATGATGGTTAATTCCGGCTGGGTATCTTCATGACTTGACGAGGCCGGCGCTTTTCTTCGCGCGGGCGCCGGTTTCTTAGGCGCGACTTGCGTTAGAGCTGGTTTCTTCGAGGCGACGTGCGTCAGAGCTGGTTTTTCTGTCGCAGCCTTCTTTGGTGCTGCATCCTCGACAACTTTAACAGGCGGCTTTTCGACTACTGGCTTATCCTCTGTCTTTTTTGCCTCAGCTGGCTTCTTGGTTTGAATTTGAGTCAACTTAGTTGCAGCTGCAGGCTTCGAGCCAACTGTTTTGCTGGTCGATGCACTTTTTTCGCCACCCGGTGCGTCAGATTGTTGCTCGCGTTTCGCTGCCGGTGTTCGGCTTCGCGGTTTCCGTTTTGGTGCTTCGGGTTTGGCATTTTCGTCAGTGGCCGGTGCATTAGCCGTCTCACTCGAATCCGCTTGTTCCACGTTGTCCGCTTTTGGTATGGGTTGGCGTGGTTTTCTTGCCGGCTTTTTCTCAGCCTGCCGATTTGACGTTTCTTTGGGTTCCGTGCTTGCCTCAGCCTGCTGAGTATCGGAATTTTGATTCTCAACATTCTCAACATTATCAGAATTTTCGGCCGTGTCTGGTCCGCGGCGTCTGCGACGACCACCACGACTTCGACGTTTTTTAGATGTCTGCCGACCGTCACTCTGATTGTCCTGAGCGTTCTCGTCGCGCTTAGTCTCCTGCGCACCTTGATTTTGCGCTTTACTTCGTTCGTTATCTTTGTCGCCAGTTTTCTTGCCGCGTTTTTTTGCCGATTGCTGATTCTGGCGTGATTGACCTTTGTTGCCTTGGCGTTGCGAATCTGACCGAGTCTTATTTCGTTGTCCGCCGCGCCGTCGGCTATCCGATTGTGAGCGTCTGCGCTTATTTTCTGTTGGTTTTTTCTGTGGTTTTTCGTCTTCCGGCGAGCCAGCAAAAAAGCCGGCAATGCGTGAGAATAGGCCAGGGCCACTGGCAGTGGTGCTAGCACTGCTAACGACAGGCTCTTGCCTTAGTGGTGCCGGTGTCGTAGCGACAACGGTTGTGACAGCTGCAATCTCGGCGGGCTTTTTGTCTTCCATGGTCTGAGTGATTTTTGGTTCATCATCACTTTCGGCGAGCATGAAACTATTGCCTACATTCTCCGGTAAATCGACTTGATCGTCGCGAACACGCCGCACCTGGTAGTGCGGTGTTTCCAGTGCAGGGTTGGCCACCAAAATGACCTGAGTGTCGTGACGCGATTCGAGACTCTGTACCCATTCACGTTTTTCGTTGAGTAAATAAGTTGCTACTTCGATAGGCAGCTGCGCGATTACTTTTGTCGTACGTTCTTTGCGTGCTTCCTCGCCGATGATTCGCAGAATTGCAAGAGCGATCGATTCGACATTGCGAATATTGCCAATGCCTGCACATCGTGGACAAACCAAATGGCTGGATTCACCTAGTGACGGACGCATTCGTTGCCGGGACATTTCAAGCAATCCGAAGCGACTAATTTTGCTCAACTGGATGCGAGCTCGATCCTGTCGTACGGACTCCCGAAGACGATTCTCAACGTCGCGCTGATTTTTCTGCGGGCCCATGTCAATGAAGTCGATGACAACAAGTCCACCGAGATCGCGCAGTCGCAGTTGTCGCGCAACTTCATCGGCTGCTTCTAGATTAGTATTGAGCGCCGTCGCTTCGATGTCGCTGCCCTTAGTGGCTCGGGCCGAGTTGATATCGATTGAGATCAGTGCCTCGGTGTGATCAATTACAACGCTGCCGCCTGAGGGCAGATTCACTGAGTGTGCGAACGCCGATTCGATCTGCGAGTCGATCTGATAGCGCGTAAATAGCGGTACCTGATCTGTGTAGTGCTTTAGTTTGCGAAGATTGTGCGGCATTACCTGCTCGACGAATTCTTTCGCTTCCTTATAGGTTGCTTCATCGTCGATCAGAATTTCGCCAATTTCATTGGTCAAATAGTCGCGCAGCGCTCGAACGACGGAGCTGCTTTCGCGATAGATCAAGAATGGCGAGGTGCGTGCAACGACAACCTTCTTGATCGCTTCCCATACGGCAAGCAGATTTTCCATGTCCCAAGTGAGTTCTTCGGCGGTCCGCTCAATACCGGCGGTCCGTAATATCACACTCATATTTTCGGGGACTTCGACATCGCGAAGCGACTTGCGCGCAAGGTCGCGATCTTCGCCCATGATTCGTCTGGAAACGCCTCCAGAGCGATCCTTATTGGGTTTCAGGACGATAAATCGGCCAGCGAGACTCATATAAGTCGTTAGCGCTGCACCTTTATTCCCACGTTCTTCCTTGTCGACCTGGACAACAATGTCCTGGCCTTCGCGAAGCACCTGTTTAATATTAGGCTTGCCTGAACCGCCATCCGCGACGAAATACTCGCTGGAAATTTCCTTCAGGGGCAGAAAGCCGTGACGCTCAGCGCCGTAATTGACGAACGCCGCTTCGAGGCTGGGCTCGATGCGCGTTATCTGACCTTTGTAAATATTGGCTTTAGTGCGTTCGCTTTCAGGTAGTTCGATGTTGAGGTCGTAGAGGTTTTGGCCGTCGACCATCGCCATGCGCAACTCTTCTTCTTGAGTCGCGTTGATTAGCATTCTTTTCATGTTGCCCTTCTTTTTGGTCTTTCGCGGGCAGCAAACAGGAACGGCTCATTGAGAGCGAAGCGGGAGCGCAAGGGTAGGTCAAATGACGCGCAGGGCAAGGATTGCCCGCGACATATATCTCAAACTTCAGATGGCCTTGATACTGCTGTATCAAACCCAGTAAAAAACTGATCATTTATACCCTGCGGCTCAGCCGCGTCGGTGCTCGCCGGATGTCCGTGCTTGCGACCGCGGAATCTGGTCTCGGCTTTGCGAGGCCAGAAATGAATTAAAATTAGCTCAAAGCGACGGACTGTCAAATTACTGATATTGCAGATTTCGCGGTGATGAGCGGTTCGTGAGGCGGGTAAATAAAGCCCAAATACCGTCACGGCAAGGTAATATAGCATAGCTGCCGGCTCCGGCAATGCCTAATAAGTCATTGAGCTAACTAAAATAAGTTGTAATTCATGAATACCAGCACTGCATCACACAATGGCGGACAGCACGCAGGCGTCCGTAAAGTTTGCATCGATTCGGAAATGGCAGATCAGCGGATCGACAATTTCCTGCGGCGCGAGCTACCTGGCGTACCCAAGAGTCGTGTGTATCGAATCCTGCGTCGCGGCGAGGTGCGTGTAAACGGTGGGCGAGTCAAAGCTGAGTACCGATTAATCGAAGGCGACGAAGTGCGCATCCCACCCGTCAGAATGGATGTCGCGTCCGATGCGCCGCCGCTGGGTCCGACTGCGGCATTGGAAAAACAAGTTTTGTTTGAGGATAAGAGAATTCTCGTTATTAACAAACCAAGTGGTTTGGCAGTACATGGGGGTAGCGGTATTAGTTTCGGCGCGATTGAGCTGCTTCGAGCGGCGCGGCCTGAATGTCGCGATTTGTCGCTTGCGCATCGGCTCGATCGTGAAACGTCCGGCTGTTTGGTACTCGCCAAGAAGCGTAGCGCCCTGCGTGAGCTGCATGAGCGGTTTCGCAAGGGGACGGTCGAAAAGAACTATATGGCGCTCGTCAGTGGTGATTGGCAACTTGGTGACGAATATGTGGACGCGCCATTGCTCGTCCAAAATCGCAGGAATGGCGAGCGACACGTCATTGTGGATAGTGCCGGCAAAGCGGCGCGGACATCCATGCGACTGTCGCGAACCTTTGGGCAATTCAGTTTGATGCAGTGTCAGCCCAAAACAGGTCGGACGCACCAGATTAGGGTGCATGCCTTGCACACCGGCCACCCGATTGTTGGCGATGAGCGTTACGGCATGCCCGAGATAAACGCCATGGCAAAAAAGCTGGGCTTAAAACGTTTGTTCTTACACGCGCAATCGATAGCGTTTCCCGATGACAGCGGGAACGAATTGCATTTCACGGCACCTCTGCCGGACGATCTGGATCGATTTCTGAACAGAATTCGTGGCGGTGGCCGCAAAAGAAGAATTTAGACAACTGGGTGAAAACTGGGTCAGAGCCCTTTGTTGGGCTCTGACCCAGTTTTTCGAGGTTCAGGGTAGGAGGTAGCCCAGCTCTCTTAGTGTGCCCGCGAGCCAGATCATGGGTAGCCCAATAAGCGCTGTCGGGTCGTCAGTCGTGACAGACTCAAACAGGACAAATCCTGCACCTTCAATTTTGAAGCTACCGGCGCAATCATAGGGTTCGTCATGGCGGAGATAAGAATCAGCCAAGCGTCGATCGAACTGGCGAAATTGAACCGAGGTTTTATCGGTGTGTTCGAAGCGTCGACGGGTAACCGGATCCAGAACACAGACGGCGGTTAAGAAGGTTACCGTTTTTCCCGTCGCGGCCAGCAATTGTTCGACGGCCTTATGATGGTCTCCGGGTTTTCCCAAAACGTTGTCATCGAGCACTGCCAGTTGGTCGGCACCGATAATTAGCGCATCGTGCATTGAACTGGCGGCCGCTTCGGCCTTAATTTTGGCCAATCGACTGGCAAGCTCGGTGGGCTGCTCATCCACCAATGCCGTTTCGTCCACGCCGGGTACAACTGTCTCGTAATCGCTTAAAAAGCGGTCCAAGAGGTTTTGCCGATATCGAGACCCGGAGGCCAGGACGATCTTAGGTGAGGACGGATTTTGCATATATAATCAGTATGTTGTGATTATTCTGTTAAGTTCAACCCCACAGGTGGACCTCGAAACAGCTTTAGCGCGCGACGTCTGTAGAACAATTTTTGACAGTGCTCAATTAGCTCCTTATCATGCGCCCGCCATGACAAACCCACTATTCGATCGCGTCTCGCCAGCGGAATTGGCGAATCGTGAGGAACCCATTGAATTTAAAGGGGAAGTCGGTAATCTCGATAGGCTGAGTGAAATCATCTCAGCGGATCTTGTTGCGGTAAATGAGTTGTCGCGACCGAAGAATTGGCGCAGCGCGCCGGTTGAAATTCGATTAGCATTCTCGTGGCTTGAGGGTCGAGCGCAGGTTCCAGTAGTGGAGGGCCACGCTACGGCCACGGTGGCGGCGACTTGCCAACGTTGTCTCGAAGCTTTTGAGCATCACCTGGACACACCGATCAGGTTGCTTGTGGGCGTTAAGGACGGCACGGTAATGGATCGCTCGGGACTTGACGAGTTCGAAGTTTGGGAGCTCTCCGGAGACACTGTGCGAGCGGTGGATTTTGTGGAAGAGTCGCTGATTATGGCGATGCCTTTCGCGCCAGTGCATGAATCTGACGAATCGTGTAAGGCGTTGCATGGACCGGTAGAGAACGATACGCCGGATACGATTCGTCCGTTTGCAGATCTTCGATCGAAAATGGGCAAATAGATACATTTAAGGGTCAGGCGCGAATGTCTGGCTGATAAACGAATTTGATGGTGGCCCAGTGCTATCGTTAACTTGGAGACCAAAATGGCAGTTCAAAAAAGTCGTAGAACCCCCTCAACCCGCGGTATGCGGCGTTCGCACGACAAAGTTAAAGTACCGGCCTTGTCGGTTGATCCAACCTCAGGTGAGACTCACCTGCGTCACCGCGTAACCCCCGACGGGTTCTATCGCGGCAATCAGGTTATTGCTCAGCCTGAAATTGAAGATGACGACGAATAACGACTCCGATCTACGGTAGGCTGTCCGACATCGGGGCAGCAGGTCAAAAGACTTCGTGGGATCGAAATCCGTCATATCACTAGACGCAATGAGCGGCGATCGCGGTGCCGAGATTGTCGTGCGCGCAGCAAAAGCGACGCTGGATAAATATCCTAAAGTCGAACTAATCCTCGTTGGTGACGAAACTGAAATAGCGGGGCACGTCACACGTATCGTTGGCGAAGAAAAGCGCCTTAGTATTCGTAATGCAACGCAAGTTGTCGGCATGTCGGAATCTCCCATCGAGGCACTGCGGAAGAAGAAAGATTCTTCAATGCGTGTCGCAATTGATGTCGTGAAAGATGGCACTGCGCAGGCTTGCGTAAGTGCCGGCAATACCGGTGCCTTGATGGCAACCTCAAAATTTGTGCTCAAAATGCTACCCGGTGTTGACCGGCCCGCAATCATCGCGGAATTGCCGGCTATAGGCGGCACTGTCCACATGTTGGATCTCGGTGCGAACACGGTTAGCACCGCTGAACAGTTGTTTCAGTTTGCGGTCATGGGTTCGATCATAACTGCTGACATAAGCAACATTGAACGCCCTCGAGTTGCGTTGTTGAATATTGGTGTGGAAGACATCAAGGGCAACGATATGGTTAGAGATGGTGCTGCGCTGCTAAATGCGAGCGGCTTAAACTACGTGGGCTTCATAGAAGGCAATGAAATATTTTCCGGCAAAGCTGACGTTGTCGTGACGGACGGATTTACCGGCAATATTGCTTTGAAGACGATGGAAGGTACCGTCGGTCTTGCAGCACACTATTTGCGGCGCGCGTTTACCAAGAATTGTCTGACAAAACTTCAGGCGATCGTCGCAAAATCCGTTCTTACTAATTTGTCCGTTGAAATGGATTCTCGCAATTATAACGGCGCGTCTTTGGTCGGGCTGAATGGAATTGTTATCAAGAGTCACGGCAGCGCGGATTCGCATGCATTCCAACATGCTATTGAAACCGCAATAGTCGAAGTTAGAAATCAGGTGCCACAACAAATTGGAAATTTGCTGCAAAGGGAAGCTGCATGATCTTTTCGCGAATCGGTGGTACCGGTCGTTATCTGCCTGAGCGTGTATTGACCAATGCCGATATGGAAAAGATTGTCGACACGACCGATGCATGGATTCGCGCGCGAACGGGTATAGAAGAACGTCATGTTGCGACAGACGACGAAAAAACGTCCGACCTATGTGTGCAAGCCGCGAAAATTGCGATGGCGGATGCTGGCGTCGACCCACAGGATATCGATCTGATCGTAATCGGGACAACCAGTCCCGATTTATTATTTCCCAATGTTGCGACTATCGTGCAACACAAAATGGGCATCCCGGCCTGCGCTGCATTCAGCCTTGAAGCAGCATGCAGCGGTTTTATCTACGCTATCAGCACAGCGGATAAATTTATTCGAGCGGGTGATACAAAGTGCGCATTAGTCATTGGTGCAGAAATCATTTCCAGGCTGATTGACTGGAAAGATCGTAATACCTGTGTCTTGTTTGGTGACGGCGCCGGTGCGGTTATTCTTCAGCCTTCGGAGGAGCAAGGCATTATATCGACGCATCTCGGTGCTGATGGTCAATATAAGGGCTTTTTGTATTACCCGGTTGGTGTATCAAATAACCTTGCTGCAGCGGGAGTCGGTGATTCGAGGATTATGATGGCCGGCAACGAAGTCTTTAAAGTAGCGGTCAAGACATTGGCATCCATTGCACAAACTGCATTGGACGCCAATAACATGACCTTGGATGATGTTGATTGGCTTATTCCACATCAGGCGAATCTTCGAATCATCCAGGCGGCGGCTAAGCGTATTGGAATGCCGATGGAAAAGGTGATTCAAACGGTGCAGATACACGGGAATACATCAGCGGCTTCTGTGCCGTTAGCGCTCGACGTTGGAATTCGAGATGGGCGTATCAAGCGGGGGCAGACATTGTTGCTGGAGGCGTTTGGTGGTGGATTTACGTGGGGATCTGTGCTACTTCGTTACTGATTCTCGAGTGTGCTTCGCTACTCGCTCCGTCAATATTCGCTGATCAAACTGTGCAGGAGATTCGAATGCGACTTTTTACTTTAGCTTTACTGCTCTTGAATCCTTTTGCGCTGCACGCAGCCGAACAATGTGACAGTCGGCCGCTCAATATCTTGCTAACCAATGATGACGGTTTTGACACCGACGGCATTAAGGCATTGCATCGTCGTCTCGTAACATTTGGTCACAATGTCAAACGCATTGCGCCCGATCGAAACTACAGTGGCAGCGCAGCATCGTTGACGTTCAGCGAGCTGGAGTTGGTCGCAACAACAGATGGCGAACTACCCGTTTATGCCATCAACGGATCACCAGCAACATCTGTGCTAGTTGGCGCATCGATTTTGTTCAGCCAGGATGAGCCGTTGCAATTGGTTGTGTCCGGGATAAATAACGGGGCTAATCTCGGTCCGGCAACAACACTGTCAGGTACTGTTGGATCGGCTGTGTTTGCACTTAGGGTTTTAAATCCCAGCGTCCCTGGCATTGCGATCAGCACGGCACAATCGACTAATGATGCTTTCGATTCAAATGATCAGTATCTGCATCATCTTGCGAATGTCGCCGATTTTATTGCGCGCTTAATTGATGAGTCACTGTGTGCGGAGGATTCTTTCTTGCAAAGCGGCCAGTCTTTGAGTGTTAACTATCCGCCACTCGATAATTCCGCTATCAAGGGCGTGCGTTTCGGTAGGCAAGGTTTGCGTACCGACTTCGCACTTAAGATTGTCGCGTTGGGAGAGGGCAGCTACCGAATAGGTGCCGACGATATAGAAGGTGGTGCGGATATTGATTTTTCAGATATCGCATCTTACGAGCAAGGATTCATCACGGTTGTTCCGATCGATGGAGACAATTCGGCAGCTCCGGCTTTTGATGTCACGCCTATAAGCTTGCTCGATCCTTGATGTGATTTCGAAAATTGCGATGACGCAGTTCGATGTGAGTCGACTACAGATTTATTACCAAAGCGCAGTCGACTTATTTGCGCTCCGGTCTTTTGCAAGTCGTCGCTTCATCCGTTGATGCAATTGTTGACGCTTCTTGTCGATGCGATCGCGGCGAACTGCACCGTCCTCTAAAGCCTGAGAATTCTTCTCGTACGCATCGCGGTAGTCGCAAAAATCGTCGTAGGCCTCGCGCACGTGGTGTAACTCGCGAATGACGAGTTCGATCATAATGATGTCATCCAAATAACCGATGACAGGGATATGATCGGGCACGATGTCTTCCGGGTCGCCGAAGTAAACGAACATTGCGAGTAAGCGTTCTCGTTCGGCGTTTGGGAGATTCCATTCCGCATCCTGAAGCATGCGGATCATTGCGTCGAGTTGAGGAATTCGTTTCGTAACAAAATCGGGTAAAGGTTCTTCACCTTTTATTTCTTCGAGAACGTCACCGATCGCTTCGATTATTTCCGATTCTTCGGCGTGGCGTACGGCTTCGCGGGATTTCTTCAAGGTCTTACGGAAAAATTTGAGGTCTCGCTCGCTTAATTCGATCGTGAATTTCATTCTAAATCGGATGCTTGGAAAAGGGATGAACAGGCTGCCGACACCCTCATGAACGGTCAATGAATTGACCAAAATGAATGCCCTCAGCAGCGCCGAGTGTCAATCAAGTGTGAAATAATGGTGATTGGATTATTCGGCGTGGTGCGATTGTGAGACTTATCATCGGCAACAAAAATTATTCGAGTTGGTCTCTGCGCTCATGGTTATTGCTCAAGGAGGCAGGGCTCGAGTTCGATGAGCATAGAATTCCACTCAACTTGCCGTCAACTGCAGCCGCGCTTGCCGACGCGTCGCCCGCCTGTCGGGTGCCTGTTCTCATGCTTAACGATCAAGCCATTTGGGATACTTTGGCCATTGCAGAGACCGTTGCTGAGGGCTGGCCTGAAAAAGAACTTTGGCCAACTGAGGCAAAATCGCGTGCCCACGCGCGCTCGATTAGTGCGGAAATGCACGCCGGATTCGCCGCAATTCGTGAATTGATGCCTATGAATTGCAGGGCGCTGGGGCGTAAAGTGACTCTGCCAGATGAATTGACTGCAGACATTGATAGAATCTTTGAGATCTGGGCGCAGTGTCAGCAGCAATATGGTGGATTGGGTCGCTGGTTGTTTGGCCAGTTTAGTATTGCCGATGCGATGTTTGCGCCGGTTGTGCTGCGCTTCAGGACGTACGGGATAAATTTGCCAGAATCAGCGAGCGCCTATCCTGCGCGATTGTTAGAGAGCAATGCAATTCAGGCATGGCTCGCCGACGCCGAGTCGGAAACCGAAGTTATTGAAGTAGAAGAATTGGGGCAGTAAAGATGGCAAGCACTTTCAAAACAGTATGGCGATGGTTAGCGACGAGCGTACCGTTGTTCGGGTTGTCCGCATTTGCGCAGGCGGAAGTTTACGATTTGCCGCCAGCCGGAAATGATGTCGTCGGCTCATTGACGACGATCAAAGCCCGTGCGGATGATACTTTGCTCGAGATTGCGCGCCGTCACGGACTTGGTTACGAAGATATTGTGCGTGCTAATCCGGATGTAGACACATGGTTGCCGGGCGAGGGCACCGAAGTGGTGTTGCCTACGCGGTATGTATTGCCGCACGGTAAACGTGAGGGCGTTATTCTGAATCTTGCTGAATACCGTTTGTATTATTTCCCAACGCCGAAAGCCGGTGAAGCCGCTGTTGTCATGACATATCCGATTAGCATTGGTCGGATGGATTGGGAAACGCCGTTAGGGAAAACAACGGTCATTTCGAAGGTTCGAGATCCCGCCTGGTATACACCCGCATCGATTCGAGCGGAACATGCCGCTGACGGGAATCCTTTACCGAGAATAGTTCCGCCCGGACCTCAGAACCCATTGGGTAAATACGCGATGCGCCTTGGTCTGCCGGGTTATTTGATTCATGGCACTAATCGTCCAGCGGGCGTAGGCATGCGAGTGACGCACGGCTGCATTCGCATGTTTCCGGAAGACATCGACTATTTATTCGGCAAAGTTAGAATTGGTACTGCCGTGCGCATCATCGATGAGCCGGTGAAGATGGGCTGGAACGGTGACGAACTCATCGTCGAAGTTCATCGGACCCTGGAAACATCTCCGCCAGTGCCAGACCCGGCTGTCGTACTCGGGGAGTTAGAGGCTGAACAACCATCTCTGCCTGTTGTTCGTGATGCGATGACAGCGCTTACCGAACAGTTTGTACTGGCGACGAATGAACGCCCGGCGAAGTTGGATTGGGAAATCGCGGAACAGTTGCTAGCCCGGGCTGACGGGGTTCCGGCAATCGCGGGGCGCAGAATAAAAGACGCCGCGACAAGCGCGGCGTCTGAGTAGCCTTAAGTAGACTTCTTCTACTTGGCCTGTGATCTCTGGAACATACGCTCCAGTCGGTCACGGTTTGCATCGCAGCATGATTGTGCCTCAGTCGCTGCTGAAAGCGCTTGATCTGCTGTGCTTTGTGCGCTTCTAGCGGCCTGTGCGGCGCTGTCAGCGCTGGCACGTGCTGCTTCTGCTGCAGATTTAGCTGCTGCTGCGTCTCTTGCTGCATTGTCTGCAGTTGCTTGTGCAGCATCAATAGCTGCTTGACTCGCGCAACCAGAGGCTACGCTTAGGACGAGCATAATGGCGCCCACTTTCAGTACTTTCTTAATCATTGTCCAAATTTCCTCTGTTGGGTAAAAATGCAGGCGCATTATTTCGTAAAGTTCTCGTGTTCGCAACGAAATTCATTGTTTTTCTTAGAGTTTGTCTCCTTCCAGCGACATGACGTCGTGGTGATTGACGATGCGTTAGCTGCCGATTCATGCCACCCGTAATTGATCATTTATCGTTTGGACATATCAGACCGGGCAGGCCGATATTTCGTTGCCGGGTGTCCGCCAGAATTATTAATGGGAGTCCTTAATATTGTCTGGGTCAAGTATGACCTTCGAGATCTCAGGACAGTCAGTGGCGAGGCATGGTTTCGGCTGTTGTGTTGACGAATAACAATAACTGTATATAATGCCACTACTGTTCATTCATACAGGTATGTTCAAATGCGCCAACTGACCCCTCGGCAAAAACAAATACTCGAGTTAATTCAAGATTTTAGTAACGAATTTGGCATGCCGCCTACACGTGCCGAGATCGCAAAAGAGCTCGGCTTCAAGTCTCCCAATGCCGCCGAGGAACATCTTCGTGCCTTACAGAAGAAGGGCGTTTTAGATCTGATACCGGGTGCCTCACGCGGCATTCAGCTTAAAGATTCTTTGCGTGAACAGTTGGGTTTGCCGTTGGTAGGCCGGGTGGCAGCCGGTAGTCCGATTCTTGCTGAAGAGCACATCGAGGCGCATTACCGGGTTGATCCCGCATTTTTTAATCCTAAGCCACATTACCTGTTGCGGGTTGAGGGCATGAGTATGAAGAATGCTGGCATTCTCGATGGCGATCTTGTAGCGGTCCATCGGACCCCTGAAGTCCGTAGTCGGCAGATTGTGGTTGCCCGGGTTGACGATGAAGTCACCGTCAAACGTTATCGGCAGGACGGCTCTATCGTTTGGCTGTTGCCCGAAAATGAGGAGTTTGAACCGATTCAGGTCGATCTGAAAGTACAGACCATGGTGATCGAAGGTGTTGTTGTTGGTGTCATCCGTGATGGCATGCGCCTTCACTAAGGTGGCGAAAGATTGCCCTGAACGCTGATGTCCGACGCGCTTGAAAACCTGCTAAAAAACCCACGGATCTGGCGCGGGCAGGCTCAGTCGAAAGGCGCTGGTTGGGAAGGGCTTGCTAGCGGGTATCCGAAGCTTGATCAACATTTGCCTGGCGGTGGCTGGCCGCAGCATGCGCTCACCGAAATTTTTCTTGATCACTACGGCACGGGTGAACTGCAGCTTCTTATCCCCGCACTGGCGGGCTTAAGTCAGCCGCGGGAAGACCGAGAGGCAGGGTGGATTACCTGGATTGCGCCACCCTTTGATCCTTATCCTCCTGCACTGAGCCAATGGGGGGTTAATCTTGCCCGTATCCTGATCGTGCGTCCGAAACAGCCACAAGACGTTTTATGGGCGGCTGAACAGGCTTTGTCTTCCGGCAATTGTGCGGCCGTTTTGCTGTGGTCGGGTGAGCTCGATGATACCGCCAGTCGACGACTGCAATTGGCAGCAGAAACCGGGCAGAGTTGGGCGATTGCTTTTCGTTCACTACAGGCTATATCACAACCTTCTGCTGCTGCTTTGCGCATCCGAGTGACAGCCGGTGAGACGGGGACCGATCTTGGTATTTTGAAAAGTCGCGGCGGCAGGCCAGCCGTAGTACGAGACTATGCAGGATAAGTGGTGGTGTCTTCTCGTAAACCGCCTGCAGCTTTGCCGGAAGCAAGCCCGACTCCTTCACTAAAGAGCAAGTCAAAGCGGGCCAGGCTCCACAGCTCACCTGAACAACTCTCATTGGTCCCGACAGCTTCTGTCGATCTACCGTCTACCCGTTTGCCAGTGATTGCACTGCGCCAGTTGTGGTTGGGTGCCTATCTGCCTCTGTTGTCGTTGGAAGCGTTAGTACAGTCATCTGAGCCGGCTGCTGTTTTTGAAGAGCAACACGGCATTTGGAAAATTTTATTGGGGAACGCAGCTGCGCATGCTGCCGGTATCAGTCCAGGGCTCAGTATTAATGCAGCACTTGCATTAATACCAACGGTACAACTTGAAGAGCGCAACCTGGCTCGGGAAGCGCGTGTGTTGAAAGATCTGGCCGAATGGTCGGAGGAATTTACGGCATTTACTTCTATCGAAGCGCCTTCGTTGTTGCTCTTGGAAATTGCCGGAAGCCAAAAACTGTTTGGCGGCATAAAGCCACTACGCAAACGCATTGTCCACGGTTTTAAAAGCCAGGGATTTCACGTTGCGATTGCGATCGCACCCACGCCGCTTGCCGCAACTTGGTTAGCAAAAGCGGGACGAAAAGTTTGTATTCGCGACGCGCGCAACCTGGTCGGAAAGCTGAGCCCCTTGCCGATTTCCTGTCTCGATTGGCCGGATAAGGTTTGTCAGTCGTTACGCGGAATGGGTGTTAATTCGATTGGTGAAGCATTGCGCTTGCCGAGGCAAGGGTTCGCCAAACGATTTGGTGCCAGCCGTTTGCTGGAATTTGATCGTGCGACTGGTTGTATGCCAGACCCGCGCGTCAATTATCGAGGTCCTGAGCACTTTGTTGCTGATTATGATCTTAATGAAGAAGAAAGTGACGCCGCTTTGATTTTGAATATTTGTCAGAAGTTACTAGCGCAGTTAGAGCACTTTTTATTGACGCGACAGTTAGCAGTGCAGCATGTCGAGTTTATTTTTTTCCATTTGCAGGAACCCGCAACGCATTTGTCACTGGGTTGCGTGCAAGCAGATCGAGTCGCGCAACACTGGTTTGATTTGCTTGAAATTAAATTCGACTGCATGAATCTTTCCGCTCCGATTATTGCGATTCAATTGTGTGGCGGACATGGGCAAAGATTTGATGCAGAGACCAGTGCATTGCCATTCAATCGGGAAAAGCCACAACGTTACAACATCTCGATAGCGCATCTTGCGGAGCGGTTGTCTGCACGTATCGGTGAAGAGGCAGTGCATGGCGTCATGATGGTGGCGGAGCATCGACCACAATATGCGTGGCGATACCGAGAAGCGTTTAGTGATGTATCAAAGTGCGCCAGTACGTCATTTTATTCCAGAAGTTTCGATACATCAGGCATCGATACACCGGAATTATTGGCGGATATTCGGCGTACTAATAGTTTGGTATTACGTCGTCCTTTATGGATGTTGCAAGCACCGGAACCGTTGCTGACAGATGATAATAGGCCGTGCTATCAGGGCGTTCTGCTATTGCTGGATGGTCCGGAACGTCTTGAGACTGGATGGTGGGATAGCGAGGGCATCGCGCGTGACTATTTTGTTGCCAAGACTCCTCAAGGCGTGAATTTGTGGATTTACCGAGACCGTGGCAAGAATAGAAACGCCTCGTGGTATTTGCATGGAATGTTCGGGTGAATCTCCACCTGAGTGAATCTGGCATGTGCGTACTGGGCATGTTCGGGTGACGGCATATGCTGAACTGCACGTCCTAAGCAACTTCACTTTCTTAAGGGGTGCCTCGCACCCGGAAGAGCTCGTCGAAACTGCGGTTGCACTGGGGTATGAAGCGCTTGCCATTACGGATGAATGTTCGGTGTCCGGTGTTGTTCGAGCGCATGTCAGTGCTAAGGAGGTAGGCCTTAAGAAGCTAATCATCGGTTCTGAGTTTCGACTGGAAAGTGGTTTGAAGTTGATTGTGCTGGTAAGGAGTCGCGTAGGTTATACGGCCCTGTGCCGACTCATTACCCGTGGTAGACGTGCGGCAGAAAAGGGCAGTTATAAGATCACGGCAGATGATTTTGCTGACGGGCTTAATGATTGTCTCGTTATATGGATCCCAGCTAACCAATTGCTGCTGAGTGCCGATGATGCGTGGATCATCAATATTTTCCGTGGCCGACTATGGATTGCCGTTGAATTGTTGGCTGATGGTCTTGAACGTTTACGCCTCGAACGTTTACAGCATCTAGGCCAGGCATTGAATCTGCCGTTAGTGGCGGCTGGTGATGTGCACATGCACAGTCATGAACGACGTGCGTTACAAGACACGGTAACCGCAATACGTGAAGGCGTGACGCTTGATCGTGCAGGATATGCGTTATACCCGAACGGTGAGCGCTACCTTAGGTCGAGGCAAACAATTAGTCGTATTTATCCACGTGAACTTCTTGCTGAAACGCTTCACATCGCGAGTCTGACCGATTTTTCACTCGATGAACTCTGTTACGAATATCCCAACGAAATTGTGCCGCAAGGTCAAACGCCGACCAGTTGGCTACGACATTTGACGGAAGAGGGTATGCAGAAACGATGGCCGGCGGGTACGCCTGCAAAAGTACAGGCGCTGGTTGAGCATGAGCTCGAACTCATTTCTGACTTGAAGTACGAACCTTTTTTTCTAACGGTTTATGACGTTGTGGCGTTCGCCAGGAGTCAAAAAATTCTCTGTCAGGGCCGTGGTTCAGCGGCCAACTCTGCCGTGTGTTTTTGTCTTGGTATTACCGAAGTTGATCCGGATCGCATGGCGATGCTGGTGGAGCGTTTCATATCAAAAGAGCGTAACGAACCACCGGATATTGATGTTGATTTCGAGCACGAACGTCGTGAAGAAGTCATTCAATATATTTATCAAAAGTATGGGCGGGATAGAGCAGCGCTCGCTGCGACAGTGATTACCTATCGCCTGCGCAGCGCACTCCGCGATGTTGGCAAGGTATTAGGACTAAGCGGTTTACAGGTCGATCGGTTGGCTAAATCGATGCAATGGTGGGATGGCAGCGAAGTCGATGACAGTAGAGTCTTGGAAGCGGGGCTTGATCCAGCCAGCCCGTTGATCAAACGTTTGCTGTATCTCGTTAGGCAGCTGATGAGATTCCCGCGACATCTTTCGCAGCATGTTGGCGGTTTTGTTATCTCGAATGGTCCGTTGGCAGAGCTTGTGCCTGTGGAGAATGCCACGATGGCTGATCGCACTGTCATTCAATGGGAGAAAAATGATCTTGAAGATTTAGGTTTGCTTAAAGTTGACGTGCTTGGGCTTGGCATGTTGACCGCGATTCGACGCAGCTTTGATTTGATCCGCGCCTACGATGGGCGCGAATACACCCTGGCAACAGTGCCGGCGGAGGATGAAGAAGTTTATGACATGATTTGTGAGGGAGACACGATGGGTGTCTTTCAGATTGAATCGCGTGCACAGATGGCGATGTTGCCGCGGCTTCGGCCGCGTTGTTATTACGATCTGGTTATCGAAGTCGCCATTATTCGGCCCGGACCGATTCAGGGTGACATGGTGCATCCGTATTTGCGCAGGAGAAGCGGGGAAGAGGCAGTCGAATATCCGAGTGATGAGGTTAGAGCGGTTTTGCAGCGAACACTCGGAGTGCCGATATTTCAGGAGCAGGTCATGCAATTGGCCGTGGTTGCCGCAGGATTTACGCCAGGCGAGGCAGACCAACTGAGGCGAGCGATGACAGGCTGGAAGCGTCGTGGTGGTTTAGGTCCGTTTGAGGGAAAACTCATTGAGGGGATGCGTGCCCGCGGGTACGAAGAAGATTTTGCACGACAAATTTTTAAACAGATTCTCGGGTTTGGTGAGTATGGGTTTCCTGAGTCTCACGCGGCGAGTTTCGCGCTGTTAGTTTATGTTTCTTGTTGGCTTAAATGTCATGAGCCGGCGGCATTTACCTGCGCATTGTTGAACAGCCAGCCGATGGGCTTTTACTCGGCTTCGCAGCTGACACAGGATGCTCGGCGTCATGGCGTCGAGGTACGGCCAGTTGATGTGAATGAGAGTAATTGGGATTCGACCCTCGAGCGTACGATGTCGGGAAGGCCGGCATTGCGTCTTGGATTTCGACAAGTCAAAGGTTTTTCTGAAGAGGCAGGCGAATTATTAGTCGCGAAGAGAGTGGATCAATACGTCAGCATTCTGCAGTTGGTGGAACGAACCACGCTTAATCGTCGTGAGTTGAGTGCATTAGCGACAGCCGGAGCACTGAAGTCTCTTGCAGGTCACCGACATAAGGTGAACTGGTCAGTTGCTGGTGTGGAAGAACCTACACCTCTGCTTTCTTCGTTGGATCGGTATGAGGCGGTGCCCCTGTTGCGACGGCCGACAAAAGGTCAGGATGTGGTGGCCGACTATCGCAGCCTAGGGCTGACGTTGGGGCGACATCCGTTGGCATTAATTCGCGAGCAATTGCAGGCGTTCAGATATGTGACGGCTACACAGCTCACGACATTACCGACAGGTAAGCGAATTCGAATTGCAGGTTTGGTTATAACGAAGCAACGCCCTGGTACGGCAAGTGGCGTTACTTTTGTCACGCTAGAGGATGAGACAGGTTGTAGCAATCTTATTGTATGGAAAAAAATTGCAGACGAGCAGCGTGATGTACTGCTGAACGCGAGGTTGATGGGCGTTCAGGGAGAATTACAAAGAGAGGGGAAGGTTATCCATGTGATTGCTAGAAACCTGCTTGATCACAGCGATCTATTGGGCGAGTTAACCGTCCGGTCGCGAAACTTCCATTGACAGGTTTTAGCCGCTTCTTCTTCGCGCTGCTCACATCCGAAACACTTCCAGCGATCTAAACATGTCAGGCGGCGAGCCGTAGAGACAAAAGCGGTGCTAACGGCTCAAAAAAACGACATGATTAATCAGGAATCAAATTCGATCGCGTAAGTATCTTCAGAAGACCGTTCTTCCGCCATGTCTTCAAGCTTTCGCCGAAGTTTCTGCTTGCGTAAAGAGTCTTTGTCCTTTTCGCCCTCGATGTCGGCAATAAGTTGCTCAACATTAATCTCGATAGACGCATCGCCGATATAGTCCGTCGGTTCCGGATCCGAAAGGACGATCGTTTCCGCGAGTTCTTCTTCGCTTTTCACTTCAGTCTTTATTACGTTTTGTTCGTCGTTCATCTTCAAAAAACCCAATAATTACAGGCCTCTCATCCATGGTTAACAAGATTATTCCTTGCCCATATAACCCATAGGCGATCTCTTCACGTTTGTATACCGCGAAAAAAAACATCGCGCAAGCAAATGATCGGCACATTTGAAAATGGGCCAAAAAGTATTAAAACCAAGAGTTTATTGGAGAGTGTCTAACGAATTAGATTATTGATTTCAAAAATGGGCAAAAGGATCGCCAGGACGATGAGTAACACGATGGCGGCCATGATAATGACCATCAATGGTTGCATAATGCCGAGCAAAGTTGCGATCAATCCATCAACTTCTTTTTCCTGGTTGATCGCAGCTCGTGCGAGCATCTGTTCGAGTTTGCCGCTGGCTTCACCACTGGCAATTAGATGGGTGGTCATTGGGGGGAAGAGTTTGCTGCTGGCGAGTGATCGACTAATCATGGCGCCTTCACGAATTCGAAGAGAGGCTTCTTCAACGGCTTCGCGCATCGGCATGTTTTCGACAACCTGTGAGGCAATTCGCAGCGATTCCAATATCGGAACGCCACTTCCCGCGAGAATGCTCAACGTTTGTGTGAAACGGGCCGTATTGATGCTGCGTGTCAGTTTGCTAACCACGGGAATCCGCAACAGCAAATGATGAAACTTGCGGCGCGGCCCATCGTGTTTCAACAATCGTCGAATGCCATACGCCAACGCGACTATGCCAATGATAATTGCATACCAGTAACCGCGAATGAAATCGCTTGACCCAATCATGATGCGCGTCAGAAGCGGTAATTGTTGATCGTAATTTTCGAAAATGAATACGACCTTGGGAACAACATAGGCAAGCATGAAGCTAATGATGCCGATTGCGGTAACGCTAAGTGCGATCGGATAGATCAGTGCGTTTCGCACTTGCTGTTGTAGCGCCTGTCGTGACTCCGTGAATTCTGCGAGGCGTTCCAGCACCGCATCCAAATGACCAGACTGTTCGCCTGCAGAGACGGTTGCTCGATACAAGGTCGGGAACGCCTGCGGAAAGTCTCCCAGGCCGTCGGCGAGAGTGTGTCCTTCCATCACACGGGACCGTACGCCCAGAAGAATACTCTGTGCCCGCGGATTCTCGTTTTGTTGGCTCACGGCCAACAAAGCCTCTTCGAGCGGTAATCCCGCCTCTGACAGCGTAGCGAGTTGACGAGTGAGCAGCGCAAGTTCGGTCGCATTGAGACCGCTACGAACAGAAAAAGTGGATTGTCGTTTGGATTCTTTTTTGGCGACTTCGGTGACCGCCACTGGCAGGAGTTGCCGTTCGCGAAGTATTTGTCGAACATGCTTGGCCGTGTCGCCCTCAAGCAGACCCTTGGACTCTTTTCCCTTCTTGTCGAGTGCTACGAATTCAAATGCGCCCATGGCCGGATCTCAAGCGGTGATGATGTGAAAATTAAACTTCGCCATCCTATACGCGGTTGGGCGTTTAGTCGGCACGGGAAACTCGCAGGACTTCTTCCAGCGTAGTATGCCCTTCGAGTACCCGGCGTTGACCATCATCTCGAATGCTCGGGGTCAGGGTACGCGCGTATTTTTCTAGATTTTGCTCGCTTGCACCATCATGAATCATGGTGCGTATCGTGTCGTCGATAGCGATAAGTTCGTAAATTCCCGTACGCCCACGAAATCCGTTCGCGTCATCATCAGCGGGTTTGTACAAAGTTGGTGGATTGGCGGGATCGGCATTCAACGTGCGGCATTCGTATTCACGAGCGGTGTAAGGCACTTTCGTATCATCATCCAGCACACGGACAAGACGTTGCGCCAATACGCCTATCAGACTAGACGAAAGCAAGAACGGCTCAATACCCATGTCGCGTAGACGCGTGACGGCACCCGCCGCCGTGTTGGTATGCAAGGTTGAAAGCACTAGATGGCCCGTCAGACTGGCTTGAACGGCAATCTCTGCCGTTTCGATATCGCGAATTTCACCCACCATCACTACGTCTGGATCTTGTCGCATAATCGCGCGGAGTCCACGGGCGAAGGTCATTTCGACTTTGGTATTGACCTGAGTCTGCCCAATACCATCGATGAAATACTCAATGGGATCCTCGACAGTCATGATGTTGCGACTATTGTCGTTGATGCGCTCCAAAGCGGCATAAAGCGTAGTGGTCTTGCCCGAACCCGTCGGACCGGTAACGAGAATAATACCGTGCGGCTTGTGAATGAGATCATCGATCAGATCTCGAGACTGTTGTTCCATCCCGAGCGACGTTAGATCAAGCCGTCCCGCTTGTTTGTCCAGCAAACGTAAAACGACTCTTTCACCATGACCGGATGGCATCGTCGATACACGGACGTCCACCGCTCGTCCCGCAATCTTGAGCGATATACGTCCATCTTGCGGGAGTCGTTTTTCCGCAATATCCAGTTTTGACATGACTTTGATACGGGAAGCGACCAGTGGTGCGAGCGCGCGACGTGTTTGCAAAATTTCCTGTAGTACGCCATCAATTCGGAAACGAACGCCGAGCCGATTCTCGTACGGTTCAATGTGTACGTCGGAAGCATTTTCTTTTATGGCTTCCGTCAGCACTGCATTGATAAACCGAATGATCGGCGCATCGTCGTCGCTTTCGAGTAGATCCGACGGTTCGGGGAGCTCCTGCGCGACTTGCAATAAGTCAGTGTGCTCATCAAGGTCGCCAACCATCTGCATGGCCATTTGGCTACCTTGCTCGTAGCTCTTTTGCAGAAGACCGTCAAATGCGTCGGCCGTGACCCGTGTGAGTTTGAGCGGCATTCCTGCAAAGCGTCTTGCTTCAGCAAGACTCAGGGGAGAGGCGCCGGCCTTGTAAACTGCATTAGCGACACCGTCTTCTACGTCGCGAATTAAGACCCCATGTCGTTTCGCAAACGAAAACGGCAGTGTTTTAACCGTTGGAGTCGCAGGGGCGACAGTTGGCTTAGTTTGGTCAGACTCGAGTTCGAGTACGATTTCTGTATTGCTATCCATCAATATTTTTCGTGTCGATCGTTAGCGATCGTTCTCGCCCGAGTCGTCGGAATCGTCCATCGTATCGGTCGGTGGAGCGCTCAGAGTCTCCTCGAGAGGTGGCAATACCGGTCGTCCGGCGAGTGGCATTAAGTCGACGCGGCCGCCGCTTTGTGCATCTCTAATGAAGTTATATTTCGCATTAGTCTCATATGCCGTTTGACTTGAATCCCGGAGAATTTTGGGTCGAATAAATACCATCAGGTTGGTCTTGACCAAATCGGTCGAGCGATTTCGAAACAAATTACCGAGTATTGGAATACTGCCGAGTATCGGGACCCGTTGATAGTTTTCTCGCAGTGTCTCTTCGATTAAACCGCCAAGCACCAAAATGCCGCCGTCTTCGACGATGACAGTTGTTTCAATAGTGCGTTCGTTCGTAATCAGATCGGCAGCGCCCTCCGATGACGATGCAATGCTTGAAACCTCCTGTGAAATTTTCAACAGCAGTGAATCGCCCTCATTGATCTGTGGTGTGATGGTCAGTTTTACGCCGACTTGCTCACGCTGAATGGTTTGGAATGGGTTGATGGCGCCGCCTGTGTCACGACCCCCGGTGTTGGAATAAGAACCGGATAGGAAAGGTACTTCCTGCCCGACATTCAAACTGGCTTCTTCGTTGTCGAGAGTGACGATGGTCGGCGTCGATATGATATTGGTATTGGCGTCGCCCTGCAGGGCATGCAGCAACGCGGCAAAGTTAGTGCCCGAATCTGTAAGTCTGCCGACGCCTGTGACAAAACCGCTGCCACCAAGGGAGCCAAGGCTGCTGACCAGTGACGCCGCATCGCCTCCAGCGGCCGACCCGAGTCCGAGAATCGAGGGGCCAGATCCGAAATCTGTCAAACCCACGAGACTGTTACTGTCACTGCCATCGACCGCCCAGGTCACGCCCAGATCAGCAGATCTGTCTGCGATTACTTCCACGATGATGGCTTCAACGAGGACTTGCGCGCGACGTATATCGAGTTTGTCAACAATACTCATCAGTGAACGCATCATTTTTGGCGGCGCATTGACGACGATCGCATTGGTTTGCGCATCCGCCCATACACTGATTTGAGCCGCCGTATTGGCGGATGGTACGGCACCGTCGGCTGCGGCTTTTTGAGCAAAATGCTGCTGTAGCTTGGTTGAGAGTTCTTCAGCATCAGCGTAGTTTAAGTAGCGAACTTGCGTATCGCCGCCTTCTTCAAGTGGGGTGTCCAAGTGAGCCACCAGCGCGCGGAGACGCAGTCGTTCACTTTTGTCGCCGCCGATCAGAATGCTGTTGGTCCGCGCATCGCTAACCAAGGAAGTTGTTACTGGCACACCGTCAGCACGCGGCGCTTGGGTCAGTGCTGTTAAGACCCTAACGATTTCTGTCGCCGATGCATGTTCCAGCCTAATCATTTCAATATCGTCGTCGTTTGACTGATCAATGCGACGAATGATGCGCAGCATTCGGTTAACGTTCGCCGCGCGGTCAGAAATAATCAGCATGTTCGAGCCGGGGTGCGCTGCCAGATGGCCGTACTGTGGAATTAACGGGCGCAATATGGGGACGAGTTGTGCGGCGCCGACATTGTTCACTCGAACGACTTGGGTCACGATGTCATCTGCAGCGGCTGAATCAGTGCTAAGCAATCCGGAGTATTGACGAGCGCTGGCATCTGGCACGATCTTGACTAGATCGCCCGTCGTCATGGCCACGTAACCGTTCACTTGGAGAATGGATAGAAACGCTTCGTAAAAAGCATCAGGCGTCATCGGCGTTGATGACAACATTGTTGCCTTGAAATTCAGGCGCGGATCCAAAATGAAATTTCGACCGGTTACCTCGCCGACAGCCTCTACAATTTGGCGAATATCGGCTTCACGATAGTTCGGCGTAACTGTCGGCTCCTGACTCTGTGCGAGCGGCAACACAAAAAGCGTAAGAAGCACCGCAAGCAATAGGTGGTTGCCACAAGCCAAAATATTTTTCTGCACTAAATTCGATTCCTTCATTGCTTGCTGTCCAGGTCAAGCTGCGCGGTGCTCAATATGATTACCTCGGGCTTTCCATTGCGTTCGACAGTCACAGACACCTGATCTTTGTCGCCCAGTCCTTGAAATATCTGTATTGCCTGTGCTGGGTTGGTTAAGGCAGCCCCGTCAATATCTTTAATCAAATCGCCTGGCCGCAATCCAAGTGCCGCAAATTGTTTTCGATCGCGGCCTGGGTATACCCTGAATCCTTGCATTTGTCCTGACTTGTAATAGGGCGTCGGACGGATAACATCGGCGAGTTTGGAAACATTTTCGTTAATTACATTTTGAATGCTTTGGTTGTTCGTTGCTGCTCTCGCGACCGTGTTCGTATTACGGCGAATCGGTGCAGCTCCCGCTGGAAATTCTTTCGGTAATTTTAGGACCTCAAGTGTGCCACCGCGGTTCAATACGACGCGATCAGCATAGATTGCGTGTAGCGTTGCGCCTGGCGCGACAGTATCCGTGATTGAGTAATTTTTTTCCTCGTTGCGATTGTCAGCAATGATTGCGATTGATGTACTTTCCTCCAGAGACGCTATGGTTCCTTTTAGCGACAGGTTCAGTCGGGTTTCTGCAAGATTCTCATGACTTTCCTGTGGCACCGTTGCGACTACTTCAGCAGGGTCAGCCTCGCCGAACAAATGTGTGTTCGCAATTAGCTGCGCGTCTATCGACGTTGTTCCTGAATTAGCGGCTCGTGCTATTTGCGTTGGAGGAGTAATGAGTCGGTCGCTAATTTGAGAGCCGGGCATGAGTAACCATATTACCGCTGCAAGTTGCCATGCGATACCGACGACAAGCACAAGTGCGATCCATCGTGGCAGTAACTGATTTGCCGCGGACACCATGCGGTCACCATCCATACTGGCGAAATCAGACCAATTTGCTTCGGTTGTCATCTCCGTTCAAGTCCTCACGTATACGGCTGGCCCGATAGTTTAGTCATCGGGGCATACACCATTAAACGTAGTTGGTGCATGATAAGGTCTCTGTGCCATTGGCAACAAGCCCGAAAAGCGAAAACTTTATATATGGCAATGATATACCTCTTTTTTCTAAGAAATTACATTAGTTTGGGGTCTAGTCTCCAAAACAGGCATCGGATCACACTGTTCGGATGCTCTTGGAGAACGTAATTTCATGCCCATATATAATGGTCGCAAGCGGAAGCAGACGCGGGGTCCGTGCCGCATTCACAAACCTGAATCTAAATAAAAATGACTGAACGAGACTTATCTAATCCAAACATTGATGACCATGACCTGGCTGTCAAAGAAGCTGAGCCCAAATTAAAACGGCCACCGTTGTATCAGGTTGTCCTTATCAACGATGATTACACACCGATGGAATTCGTTGTCGAAGTGCTGGAAACGATATTTGGCATGGTTCGGAGTCAGGCGACTCGAGTTATGCTTGAGGTGCACACTAAGGGAAAGGGCATTTGTGGCACATTTAGTTTCGAGATAGCGGAAACGAAAGTGGCCCAGGTCAGCAGCATTGCGGAACAGCAACAACACCCGCTCTTGTGTACGATAGAAGAGCATTAGAGTCTGCGCTAAAAGCAGATTTTTAGAGAATTTTAACGGCAGCGAACCATGTTAAGTAGTGAACTCGAATTTTGTCTTAATGAGGCATTCCAAGGTGCCCGAGACCGTCATCATGAGTTTATGACGGTCGAGCACTTGTTGCTTGCGCTCCTCGATATCCCTCGGGTACACGAGATTTTGAAATCCTGTGACGCGGATATCGGACAATTACGGCGTCAGCTAATTGAGTTTATAGATGAGGCGACACCCTTGTTACCGGTAGGTGATGAGGGCGATGTACAACCAACGCTTGGTTTTCAACGCGTATTGCAACGTGCGGTTTATCATGTCCAGTCCGGCGGGAAAAAAGAAGTAACCGGTGCAAACGTACTAGTTGCGATATTCAGTGAGAAGCAATCGCAGTCTGTCTACATTCTCGGGATGCAGGACATTACCCGCCTCGACGTGGTGAATTACCTTTCTCATGGTTTGCCGCAAGTTCCTGAAGATGGCGCTGATGACGAACAGGAAAGTTCGGTAGAGGCCGAAACGGAACGGGAATCAGGCGCGCTGGAGAAATATGCGACCAATCTGAATAACCGTGCGATCGAGGGCAAAATCGATCCGTTGATCGGCCGAGAAATCGAGATCGAGCGGACCGTCCAGATTTTGTGTCGGCGGCGTAAGAACAATCCCCTGTATGTAGGAGAGGCGGGCGTTGGGAAAACGGCACTAGCAGAGGGCCTCGCTCGAATGATCACTGAAGAGCGAGTTCCGGATGTGTTGCTGGATGCTACGATTTACTCGCTGGATATGGGTTCGCTAATCGCCGGTACGAAGTATCGCGGGGATTTTGAAAAACGTCTTAAGGCCGTTATTCGAGAAGTTCGGGATGACCCTGACGCGATCCTATTTATCGATGAAATTCATACGGTTATCGGTGCTGGAGCGGCATCCGGCGGCGTTATGGACGCGTCAAATCTTATCAAACCGGTTTTGGCCAACGGTGAAATGCGGTGCATTGGTTCAACAACGTACGCTGAGTACCGTGGTGTTTTTGAAAAAGATCATGCGTTGGCGCGTCGCTTTCAAAAAATTGATGTGCCGGAGCCCAGCGTCGACGAAACCATCGAAATTCTGCGTGGCTTGAAAACGCGTTTCGAAGAGCACCATGGCATCACTTACGACAACGATGCGTTAACGGCGGCAGCTGAATTGGCGACCAAACATATCAACGATCGTCGCTTGCCGGACAAAGCCATCGACGTCATTGATGAGGCTGGTGCAAATTTGCGCCTGAAACCAGCGGACGAACGTGGTGAGCACGTGACCATTGAGATGGTAGAAAATGTTGTTGCTCACATGGCGCGAATTCCGCCGAAGAGCGTGTCTGCGTCAGACAAAGATGTGCTTCGGACACTTGATCGCGACCTCAAGTTGTCGATCTTTGGTCAGGATGCAGCCGTCGAAGCGCTTAGCTCAGCGATCAAGATGTCTCGATCCGGGTTGAACGAAGAAGAAAAGCCGATTGGCTCATTTCTGTTCTCTGGCCCGACGGGTGTTGGCAAAACAGAGGTCACTCGCCAGTTAGCGATGGTCATGGGTGTTGAGCTCGTACGTTTCGACATGTCGGAGTACATGGAGCGACATACCGTTTCGCGACTAATCGGCGCACCACCGGGATACGTTGGTTTCGATCAAGGTGGACTACTGACAGAAGCCGTCAGCAAGAATCCACATTCAGTTGTTTTGCTGGATGAAATTGAAAAAGCGCACCCCGAAGTATTCAATTTACTCTTACAGGTTATGGACCACGGTACGCTAACGGATAATAACGGTCGGAAGGCAGACTTCAGAAACGTGATCTTGGTGATGACCACCAATGCCGGCGCGCAGGAAATGAGTCGTGCGTCGATTGGTTTCATGCAGCAGGATCACAGTACTGACGGTATGGAGATTATCAAGAAAGCGTTCTCGCCGGAATTTCGTAATCGCCTTGATGCCATCATTCAATTTGCCGCGCTCGATGCGCGTTCAGTTACCCGTGTCGTCGACAAGTTGGTTGTCGAACTCGAGGGAAAATTGGGATCTAACGACGTTACTCTGGAACTCGACGACGCAGCCAGAGATTGGATCGCCGATCGTGGCTACGACCCCAAGATGGGTGCTCGCCCGATGGCCCGCGTGATTCAAGAGCACATCAAACGGCCGCTCGCAGAAGAATTACTCTTCGGCAGCTTAGCCGATGGTGGTCACGTGCGGATTAGTGTGGGCGAGGACGGCAATCTGAAACTCAGTGCCGAGCCAAATCTCAAAGAATTGGCTCACCTGCCGGAAGGGTCTTAGCGCAAGGGGTAGGGCCCATTCTGCAGTTCGCGAATCTGTTTAACGGCCGCGATAGACGATTCGTCCCTTGCTGAGATCATATGGGGTTAATTCGACGGTGACGGAATCGCCCGTGAGAATGCGAATATAATTCTTCCGCATCTTGCCGGAGATGTGCGCAGTAACGACGTGACCATTTTCCAACTCCACTCGAAAAGTCGTGTTGGGTAGCGTCTCATTCACCACGCCTTCCATCTGCAATGCTTCTTCTTTAGCCAATTTCTAAGGTACTCCAGTGTGTATAGCGTGCCGAATTGTGCAGAAAGGTCGTGTTCATTGCAACGCAGCAGGACTGCTTTCGGCCAGGAATGTGCTAATTTTGCTTGCATGAAGCGGCCAATTTTCAAATTTTGTAGCATTACCGCAACATTTTCTGAGCGTCGCTGCGAATCTGTCCCGAGGCATCAGACGTGCTCCCAGGCTCAGCAGATGTGGCGATTCGACCTGACAATCCAGCAACATGAAGCCGTTAGTCGCAATTATCTGGCACAAAGCCAGCATTGCCGCTTTTGAGGCGTTTGTTGCGTTGCTAAACATGGACTCCCCGAAGAAGCACCCGCCGATGGCGAGCCCATACATTCCGCCGACCAACTGATTGTCGAGGTAAACCTCAACGGAGTGCGCCCAGCCGTCACTGTGGAGTCCCCGATAAGCGGTCTTCATCTCTTCAGTTATCCAGGTTCCATCTTGACCGATTCGGTCGTCGGCGCAGCGCTCAATGACTTGATCAAACGCGCCGTTAAAGCGAATTTCATAGGTGGAATTTCTGAAAAATCGACGCAGTCTTCGCGACACATAGAATTCTCGCGGCAAGATGACGCAGCGCGGATTGGGCGACCACCATAGAATCGGTTGGCCATCATCAAACCAGGGAAAAATTCCATGTTGATACGCGAACAACAATCGTTCGTTGGACAAATCGCCGCCGGCCGCGAGCAGTCCGTCGGGAGACTCAAAGGCTGCATCGATCGATGGAAACGTGTCCGGTGGATCGTCGCTGTTAATCCAGGTTATGCGTGGAGATTGCATTACTCTGAGCCTTCATCCACGTTCGGGGGCGGTATTTTATAAGGGCTATGGGCATGGACCGCGTCGATGTATTCATCGACATGCTGAGCCTCTGCGTCGAGGTAGCGTTCTACTGCAGAGAAAAATTCCGGTCGTGCAAGCCAATGTGCTGACCAGGTTGTCGTCGGCGTAAAGCCGCGGCTGATCTTATGTTCTCCTTGGGTGCCTGGCTCAAAGCGCTGCCGGCCATTGGCGATGCAATGGTCTATACCTTGGTAATAACAGGTTTCGAAGTGGAGAGCGTCATAGCGTGCATCAGCGCCCCAATAACGTCCATATAGAGTACCAGGCGTGTCGTAGAACACGGCAGCGGCGATCGTCAGGCCCGCTTTTTCGGCTAGCACCACCAGTATGTTGTCAGGCATGCAACGAGAAACCTCGCGGAAAAAATCCAGGCTGAAGTAGGGCATTGAACCGCGTCGTAGGAATGTAATACTGATGAGCTCATAGACATCTCGCCAGATTGCGTCATTCATGTTGTGGCCAGTCAGATGTCGAAAGTGAATGTCCTGTTCGACGACGCGGCGCCTATCGCGCCGGGCCTTCTTGCGTTTGGATGAGCTGAAGGTTGCCAGGAATTCATCAAAATTTCGATAATTCCGATTATGCCAATGAAACTGGCAATCTTTCCGCAGTTTTAGCCCGGATTCTTGTAGTGACTCGAGCTCACATTCCTCGGGAAACAACACATGTAGTGAGGAATACCCTTCGTCTTCCGCCAGACCACGCGCGGCACCAAGCAATTCGCTCGCGAGCTCGGGATCCTCTAACAAGAGTTTGGGGCTGGTTGCGGGTGTAAAAGGTGTCGCTGAAACAAGCTTGGGGTAGTAGTCGAGTCCTGCTTGCTGATAGGCCTGTGCCCAGCTCCAATCAAAAACAAATTCGCCCCATGAGTGTGATTTTTCATAGAGCGGCATGGCAGCACAGAGCCTGCCCGACGAATTTCTCAGCCCAATGTGGCGCGGAACCCAGCCGGTCTCAGCAGAAACTGAGCCGCTTTGTTCCGCCGCCAACAAAAATTCATGTGACAGAAACGGGCAATCATCGTTAGCGAGTCGATGCCAATCGTTGGCATCGAAGTCGCCTATGCTAGTTGCGACCTGGATCTGCATTGACCCAACCGTTAATCAAACTGTTTCCTGTGCATCCAGGTATTTTTCCGCATCTAACGCTGCCATGCAGCCGGCGCCAGCAGAAGTAATGGCTTGGCGATATATTTGATCTGCAACATCACCTGCAGCGAATACACCCGGCGTGCTGGTTGCCGTCGCTTCGCCCGCGAGACCGGTTTTGACTACGATGTAGCCGTTTTTCATGTCTAACTGGCCATCAAACAAGGCTGTATTCGGACTATGGCCAATAGCGATGAAGACGCCGTCCAGATCAACGTCGGTCGTTTCTGATTCGTTTGTGGTGCTACGCACGCGGAGCGCATTTACACCCGAGTCGTCTCCTAAAACATCCTCCACTTCGTGATTCCACATGATTTCGACTTTGCCATCCTTTTCTTTCTGAAAGAGGTGGTCTTGAAGGATTTTTTCCGAGCGTAGCGCGTCCCGTCGATGTACCAACGTGACCTTCGAGGCAATGTTGCTGAGGTAGAGCGCTTCCTCGACAGCGGTATTGCCACCGCCAACAACGGCTACGTCCTTGTCGCGATAGAAGAACCCGTCGCAGGTTGCACAGGCAGACACGCCGCGACCTTTATAGGCTTCTTCGGAATCCAGCCCGAGGTATTTGGCAGTCGCCCCGGTGGCAATAATGAGTGCGTCGCAGGTGTAGGTTGCGTAGTCGCCGGTCAGCTTAAAGGGGCTGCTTGAAAGATCGGCAGCGTTAATATGGTCGTTAACAATTTCAACGTTGTAGCGTTCTACGTGTTTTTGCATGCGTGCCATCAAATCCGGACCCTGCAAGCCTTCTACGTCGCCAGGCCAGTTGTCGACATCAGTCGTTGTCATTAACTGTCCACCGGGTTCGATGCCGCTCACAATCACAGGATTGAGATTGGCTCGCGCCGCGTAGACGCCGGCGGCATATCCCGCTGGACCAGAGCCAAGGATAAGAACGCGGCAATGTTTTGTATCGCTCATGTATAATTTGCCTTCAAAGTATTCGCCAGTCGGCGTCATGTTCATTTGTTCAAGCCATTTGAAATGCGCCCTGTTTGGGCGCGTTCAAGGTCTGAACGGGTGATAGGGTGAAAACTGAGAGGCAAGTGTAGGGAAAAATTATTGCCTACGTAAGGGGTTGCGGCCTGCCTTGGCATCGGTATCAATTGCGACAATTGCTCCAGTGTCAGTTTGACCCTTATGCGAAAAATGCGGATTGCGATAATGCGTTAAACGCTTTAATATCAATATTTTATATCACTTGATTAGAAGATTACATTAAGATGGCTCGAGCGAGAAATTCACGGCAACAACCGTCAAGGGTCTCTGCGCAAGTCGTTAAGACGTTACGCGAAGGGGCCTTTGCTGTCTTTATCGGGTTAGCGCTAATTCTCCTAGCAGCGCTGTTGACCTACGATCCTGCGGATCCCGGATTCACACAGGCAAGCGGCGGCGGTGACATTCAAAACGGCATGGGTCGAATCGGTGCGTTTTTCGCCGACATGTTATTCAACCTGTTTGGACGTCCGGCCTACTTGTTTGCGGTCATGGTATTTTTCTTTGGCTGGATGATATTTCGCGAACAGCAAACTCAGGAGCAATTTACCCGTACGGATTATGCGCTGCGCTTTGGTGGATTTGTGGCCATGCTCATTACGAGTTGCGCGTTATCAACGCTGCACTTTTCGTCCGAAGGTTTTCGGGAGACGGCGGGCGGCATCGTCGGTCAGGTCTTTGGTGACAACCTGGCCGACATGATGAAGCTGCTGGGCGCTAGCGTGTTGTTGTTTTTCCTGTGGATCGCATCGGTATCGGTATTTATCGGCGTGTCTTGGCTGACGATCATGGATCGGGTCGGTCACTGGTGCTTGCTGGGATATGAGAGGGCTCAGGATAAGGTTGGCGAGATTCGCGATCGGGCGGAGGGCAAGCGGCAGCTTGCTGCGCGTCAGGATGTTTTCAAAAAAGAGAAAAAACGTACTGAAGGCCGTACTCCACCAAGAATTGAACCCTCCATGGCGTCACTGGAGCCGAGCGCGCGTGCTGAGGCAGAGCGTCAGGTGCCACTATTTGAGCCACCTTCTGAAGGTGAGCTGCCACCCCTTTCGTTATTGGACGATCCGGTCCCGCAGTCAAGCGGATTTTCGGAAGAATCGCTTGAAGCGATGTCGCGTCTGGTTGAGCTTAAACTGCGCGACTTTGGCATCGAAGTTGATGTCGTGTCGGTATCACCCGGACCCATTATTACGCGCTTTGAGCTTGACCCTGCGCCGGGCGTAAAAGTCAGCCAGATTTCGAATCTCTCAAAAGATCTGGCGCGTTCGCTGTCAGTTGTAAGCGTTCGCGTCGTTGAAGTGATCCCCGGTAGATCGTATATCGGTCTGGAAATACCAAACGAGAATCGCGAGATTGTCACGCTCGGTGAAATTCTGAAGAGCAAGGCCTATGACGACCTGGCCTCGCCACTCACTTTGGCGTTGGGCAAGGATATCGGTGGTAAGTCGGTCGTCGCCGACTTGTCGCGCATGCCGCACTTGTTAATTGCAGGCACGACTGGGTCGGGAAAATCGGTGGCAATCAATGCGATGGTGTTGAGTCTTTTGTACAAAGCCAAGCCGGAGCATGTTCGCCTGATCATGGTCGATCCAAAAATGCTCGAGTTGTCTGTGTATGAGGGAATTCCACACTTGTTGGCGCCGGTGGTGACGGATATGAAAGAGGCCGCCAACGCGTTGCGTTGGTGTGTTGGCGAAATGGACCGTCGCTACCGACTCATGGCCGCGCTGGGCGTACGAAATATCGGGGGTTACAACCGCAAGGTCAAAGATGCCATTGACGCCGGTGAACCGCTGCCCGATCCAACGTGGAAGCCGCCTGAATTTGATGATCCGGAAAAGATTATTGAGCATCCGACTCTGGTGCCGTTGCCGTTCATCGTCATCATCATTGATGAGCTCGCCGACATGATGATGATGGTTGGCAAAAAAGTGGAGGAGCTCATTGCTCGATTGGCGCAAAAGGCGCGGGCGTCGGGTATACACATGTTGCTGGCGACGCAACGACCTTCAGTTGATGTCATCACCGGATTGATCAAAGCGAATATTCCGACGCGCATTGCTTTTCAGGTATCGGCAAAGGTCGATTCTCGAACAATCCTCGATCAAATGGGTGCAGAAAACCTGCTTGGGCACGGCGATATGCTTTATTTGCCACCGGGCACCTCTCTGCCAACACGCGTGCATGGTGCGTTTGTGGCCGATCACGAGGTCCATGCGGTGGTCCGCAATTTGAAAAAATCCGGCGCGCCGCGCTATATCGATGAAATTCTTGATGCTCCGTCGAGTCTAACCCCAGGACTGACCGGTATTGATGCGGCGCCTTCAGGATCAATCGATGCAGAGCAAGACCCACTTTATGACCAGGCCGTGCAAGTAGTGATGGATACCCGCAAGGCATCGATTTCGGGTGTGCAACGCCGACTGAAGATCGGTTACAACCGTGCGGCTCGAATGGTTGAGTCGATGGAGGAGGCCGGTTTGGTCGGTCCACTGCAATCAAACGGCGCTAGAGAAATTCTGGTGCCTATTCCTGGGAAGGACTAGCATTTTGAACATTCTCTCCAAAGGGTCATTGTGCGTGGCGATCATTCTCGGTTGCTCGCCTGCGAGCTATACACAAACAGTCGAAAGGGATGCCGGCAGGCAGTTGGTCGAAGACTTCCTAAACAATGTCATCACCATGACCGGTCGCTTTGAGCAGCAACTTGTAGATGCAGATGCCGAACTAATAGAGGAATCGTCTGGAACACTCGATATTCACAGGCCCGGGCAGTTTCGCTGGTCCTATTTTGATCCGTACCAACAAATGTTGATTGCAGATGGACTGAATATTTGGAGTTACGACGTCGATCTTGAGCAAGTAACGGTTAAGAACCAGGCCGCGTCATTGAGTAGCACGCCAGCCGTTCTTCTGGGTGGTTCAAGTGATGTATTGAACGACTTCGACTATGTAGGAAGTTTTGCAGATAGAGGAACGGTTTGGGTTCGACTTCGCCCCAAAAATACGGACAGTGGCTTCAACAAGGTCGAACTCGGATTTACTGATCGAAAATTAACGCGAATGTTGTTTGCCGACAATCTCGAGCAGACAACGTTAATCGCTTTATTTGACGTTGTTGTTAATGAGCCGATTGATGCCGCACATTTTGCTTTTGAAGCACCCACAGGCGTTGACGTTGTCGGCACGCCGATTGTTGCCGAATCAGTCGGTAATTAGGTGCTGCCACTTCAGTACCAACGACGATGGAATATCGCCGGCGTTTTGTTATTGATTGCGGTGCTGACGGGTGCGATGGCGCCCCCATTATTCCTGTGGTCGGGCACCGGCTTACCCTCGCTAATGCTCTTTGATAAGTGGCTGCATGGTATTACGTTCGCATCAATGGTGGTCTGGTATTCAGGCCAATATGCGCGCCGCTCATACTGGTTGCTCGCTTTGGGCTTATTAGCTTTTGGCTTGTTGATCGAATTTTGTCAGTCGTTAGTATCCTATCGAACCGCTGAATCCGGTGATTTGATTGCCGATATTTTGGGCATTCTGGTCGGCCTCGGAATTGCTCTGGTCGGTCTGGGTGGTTGGAGTGCCCGTGTCGAATCCTGGTTGCAATCGAAACATGGCTGATCTGTTCGAAAAGGAACCGGTAGAAGACAACCTTGGCGCTGACCAGAATCGCCCTCTAGCTGATCGGGCGCGGCCTTGCTCACTGGACGGCTTCTTCGGACAGGAGCATTTGCTGGCGGACGGGAAACCACTGCGCGTCGCTATTGAGCAGGGCCGAGCGCATTCAATGATCTTCTGGGGGCCGCCAGGAACCGGTAAGACGACCTTGGCGCGCATGATCGCCAATACCACGGACGCTCATTTCATTGGCTTGTCCGCAGTCATGGCAGGCATCAAAGAAGTGCGCGCGGCTGTCCAGGAAGCGAAAGAGTACCGAGAGGTCTATGACAAGCGGACCGTCCTATTCCTCGACGAGGTTCACCGTTTCAATAAGTCGCAACAAGATGCATTTCTTCCTTACGTCGAAGACGGAACGCTGACCTTCATTGGGGCGACCACTGAAAATCCATCGTTCGAACTGAATAACGCTTTGCTATCTCGCGCGCGAGTTTATGTCCTGAAATCGCTCGAGCAGACATCGCTTGCGGCAGTCTTGAATAAGGCGTTGCTCGATCCGGCGCTTGGATTGGCGGCAGATGGTGTCACGTTGGAAGAAGAGGCTGGCGAGTTAATTACGATGGCTGCGGATGGCGATGCGCGTCGTGCGTTGAATCTGCTTGAGCTGGCTGCAGATTTGGCGCCGGAAGATGACGGTAAGCGTGTTATCACCGTGGCTATTGCGAAAGAAATCGCTCAGGGCAGTCGGCGTCGGTTCGATAAAAAGGGTGAGTATTTTTACGATCAAATTTCTGCCCTGCACAAGTCCGTGCGGGGTTCGAATCCGGATGCATCGTTGTATTGGCTGATGCGCATGCTGGATGGTGGTTGCGATCCACTCTATGTCGCCCGTCGGATCATTCGTATGGCATCCGAGGATATCGGCAACGCGGATCCGCGCGCGCTGCGGTTGTGTTTGGATGCGGCGGAAACCTACGAGCGCCTCGGAAGTCCTGAGGGCGAATTGGCTATTGCTCAGGCGGTGGTTTTCATGGCGTGCGCCGCGAAAAGTAATGCTGTCTACGAGGCAGCGAAGTTCGCCGCTTCGGATGTACAAAAATTTGGAACGCTGGATGTCCCGATGCATTTACGAAATGCGCCGACCTCCCTGATGAAAGACCTGGGCTACGGGGCCGATTATCGCTACGCGCACGATGAAGAGGACGGATTCGCAGCCGGCGAAACGTACTTTCCTGACGACATGCCAGCCGGTAAGTATTATCATCCCGTGCCTCGCGGTCTTGAATTAAAGATTCGCGATAAATTAGCTGACATTGCCAGACGTAACGAACAACACAAAGATCCGAAAAATGATTGACCCAAAACTTCTTCGCTCCTCCCCTGACGACGTTGCTGGTAATTTGGCGCGTCGCAATTTTGACTTCGATGTTGCTGCTTACGCGGCATTGGAAGAACGTCGTAAGTCGGTACAAATCGAGGTTGAGAATCTTCGTTCGGAACGTAACAGCCGTTCCAAGAATATTGGCAAGGCGAAAGCAGGAGGAGAGGATATCGCGCCATTGTTGGCAGCGGTTGAAGACCTTGGTGCACGACTTGAAACAGCGGGTAACGAACTGGAGGGCGTGCAAGCGGAGCTTAATGAGGTTGAGCTTGGATTGCCCAATTTGTTGCATGACGATGTGCCGGTGGGCGTTGACGAGGCCGATAACGTGGAAATACATCGGTGGGGCGAGCCCAGACAGTTTGATTTTGCGCCGTTCGATCACGTTGAACTTGGCGCAAACCTCGGCATGCTGGATTTCGAAGCAGCAGTAAAAATTTCGGGTTCTCGTTTTGCCATTATGCAAGGACCACTAGCGAGACTGCAGAGAGCATTAATTCAACTCATGCTCGATACGCATACGGGTGACCACGGGTATAAGGAAGTTTATGTTCCTTACATCGTGAAATCAGAGGCGTTAATCGGAACGGGCCAACTACCTAAATTCGAGAACGATCAGTTCAAGACGAATGATGATCCACCGTTCTATTTGATTCCAACTGCTGAAGTGCCGGTGACGAACCTCGCTCGTGAACGAATAATAGAAGCGGCCGATATGCCAATGAAATACGTTGCGCATACGCCTTGTTTTCGATCTGAGGCGGGATCCCATGGCCGGGATACGCGCGGCATGATACGCCAGCATCAATTCGAAAAAGTTGAGCTCGTGCAAATGGTAGAGCCGGGGTCATCAGATGCCGCGCTCGAAGAACTGACCGGCCATGCACAGGTCATTCTTAAGAAGCTTGAGTTACCCTATCGAAAAGTTATTTTATGTTCTGGAGATGTTGGTTTCGGCTCTCACAAAACTTACGATCTCGAAGTGTGGTTGCCGGGTCAAGAGGCGTACCGAGAAATTTCATCGTGTAGTAGTTACGCTGATTTTCAGGCGCGAAGAATGCAGGCGCGCTGGAGAAATCCTGATACAGGCAAACCTGAACTCATTCACACACTGAATGGCTCTGGGCTTGCAGCAGGGCGAGCATTGATTGCCGTGATGGAGAACTATCAACAAGCGGATAGGAGTATCAACGTGCCAGCGGTTTTGCAGCCTTACATGGGTGGTATTGACAAGCTCGCAGTGTCTTAACGAGTAATCACTTTCGCAACACAAAAAAAACCGGTCTGACGACCGGTTTTTTTGTTGCTTAGTGTTTAACGAACTAATCGCGCGACATCAACAACCTGAGTATGTAGAAGAACATCATTGCGATCGAGGCGAACAGCGACATTGACGCTGCGACGTAACGATCCTGCGGATAGTGATGCATGATATTTGAAGTGTCATAGAGAATCGCTGCACCGGCGAAACCAATCATCGCAACCGAAAACCAAGTGCCGAGATGAAAGCCAAAAATCATGCTGCCAAATATACCGACAATGGCCAGCATGCCTATCCAAACCAACAAACCACGGAGGAAGGAAAAATCTTTTCGCGTGATCATCACGGTGGCGATGAGGCCGGCGCTAGCTAATACCGTAATGCCGGCGGCTGTGTCGATCATGCCGGGTGCGTATAGCGTTGCCATCAATAATAATGGTGAGAAGACAACCGCGTAAATAAATATAAATACCGCAAACACCGCGTACTGCATCTGAATAGATTCAAGTTTATGCGCGAGATGCGTGCCACCCCAGCCGACCAGAACGAACGCCCCTAAGAAAAGCATCGGGCTGTTTTGTGACATAACGGCAATGCTGTTTGCTACCCCGGATTGAAGCAGGTAACCCTCAATCCCGGCGAAAACCAAGATCGCGCCAACAACGTGCGCGTAGCATTTCCATATAAAGTTGGAACGGTCTTCGACTGATGCCTCAGAGACAGGTCCAAGGTAATTCACGTTATCGTTCATGCGTGGTACTCCTGCATTCAATTCTTAGTTTACAGTCTAACATTTCGGTTCATGGTGAATACAGCCTGTTAGACAGTTTTTGTACTAGATGACCCATATGAATTGGGGCGCGGACGCTAAGATCAACGCCCGACTTACACACTTTCTACTTTTTTCGGACATATTTCATTACTGCCATCGGGCCGACCTCGGCTCCGTATATATTGCCTTCGGCATCAAGCGCAATGCCTTCTGCACCGCTGGTGCCAGAATTATCCTGATCCGGTTCAGGGTCCGGGATAAACTCAGTGACGAAACCGTCTTTAGCGCTGCCAATTCGAATGCCTCGCTTCCAGCCTGTGTTACGTCGCTCATTCGATTCTGAATCGGCCGAATACAATATGTCGTTTGCATCGATGTACAGGCCGCTAGGCCCACTGAATTGCGTCCAGGTCGCAATCCATTCGCCATTTTGCGTGAAGATCTGAATACGTCGATTGGTACGGTCCGCAACGAACAAACGGCCCTGCGAGTCCATCGCTAGCGCGTGAGGGTCCCGAAACTCACCGTTTTCACTGCCGGTTGAGCCCCACTGCATTAAATAGTTGCCGTCTTTATCAAATTTCACGATTCGATTGTTCCCGCCCGCATCATGTCCGTCGGCAACAAAAATATTCCCATTAGGCGCCACGAATACGTCAGATGGTTTCGTGAAAATATCGGTTCCGTCCCCGGAAATACCCTCTTTCCCGAGGCGCATGAGGAGTTCGCCGTCTGGGCTAAACTTCATTACGGTATGTCCGACGCCTTCAGGCACAGGTTCGTAGCCAACCGCGTCTGCAATCCAAACGTTGTCGTCTGCATCGACAAATATGCCGTGTGGCCAAGTGATCAGTCCAGCACCGAAGCTCTTGACGACGTTGCCGTCGGGGTCAAACAGCAGCACGGGATCGACGTTGCTTCCCACGCAAAGATTAGTTCCGCACCGTTCCGCGATCCAAATATGCTTGCCATCATTTGCCGGATAGATCGCGCTCGTGGATCCCAATTTGCGACCATCAGGCAGTTCTGCCCAGCCGGAAATTGATTTGTACGGATTTGGCGCATGGTTTTGCGCGTTTACAGAGTCGGTTGCGGCGAAGATCAGCAGGCCACACATTGCAACGTTCAATAACTTGGTCATCTTAGACTTCCCCACGGCAAACGCCCTGTACTAATAATTTACTTCAACAATCTGGTTTCGCAAAATTCCAACCCCTTCCACTTCGATTTCCACGGTGTCCCCAGGTTTCATCGCGCTTGTCGCACCTGGCGTGCCGGTGTAAATGATGTCGCCTGGCAACAATGTTACATATTGGCTGACATAACTGAGGACAGCATGTACGTCATGTATCTGATCAATTGAGCTCTGGTTTTGCATCGTTTCGCCGTTTAGGCGTGTTTGAACTCGAAGATCGAGGTAGTTCAGGCCAGTCACAATCGCGGGTCCGAGCGGCCCAAACTTGTCAGAGCCCTTGGCTCGAAACCATTGCAAGTCATTTGCTTGCCAGTTTCGCTCGCTAATGTCGTTGCCGGCCGTGACGCCAAAGATATAGTCGCCAGCGTCCTCAGCCGAGACTTTGCTAGCCGTCTTGCCAATAACAACGACTAACTCTGCCTCGTAGTGCAAGTCCGTTGCGTCGGAGGGATAGGGCACATCCGTGTCCGGTCCGGTAATGCTGGTCGGCAACTTCAAGAACAGGGGCGGATATTCCGGAATGGGGCGATTCTCGACATGCGTCATGTCTTCCCGGTGGCTTATATAGTTGTAGCCGACCGCAATGACCTTTGACGGTTCGGCTGGGGCGAGTACGCGCACGTTACTAGATTGCACTGTTTCTCCAGTGCGTTCACCACCATGCCACGGTGCGCTATTCAATTGATGAATCAGATCGCCGTCTTCGACGCCATAGTGCGCCGTGCCATCTAGTGAATAACGAACATAACGGTCGCTATCTGCTGCCATAGAATTCACTCCGGATAAAACTGTCGAGGCGACAGCTAACAAGCCAAAAATTTGTTTATATCGCATTGATTCCTCAGGTATTGCTGCGTAGCGATCTGGCCACCTTAGGCAGCGAGTTTAAGTCGCAGGAAGTTTCCCGATCTGTGGAGCGCATTGCAAGCTCCTGTGAACAATGCCGGACATTGTATTCGTGAGGCAAAACCAGCATCGTTGCTTAGATAGTGAGGCGAAGGAAGTGGTGGTGACGGAAATAAGCTGGGGTCTATGGTCGATGCTGCCGCTCGTGTTGACCTTGGCGCTGGCGTTTGTGTCCCGCTCAGCGTTGATTGCGATGATGGTTGGTACTTTCGTCGGCACGTTAATGCTGGGAAGCGCGCCCGGCGTTGGGCTCAACCAGCTGTTTCAAGCATCACTCGGTAATGGCGATTTCATCTGGATATGTGAGATCGTCATTTTAATCGGAATATTATTTGAGCTGTTTAAGCGAGCCGAAGTGCTGCCAGCGCTGGCAAAGCGCATGTCGAGTGAATCCGACGGAAGACGCAAGGTTGAGTTGTCCGCGTGGGGCATGGGCTTTGTCATCGTTGATGACTACTTCAGTCCATTATTGACCGGTGCCGTTATGCGTCCAATGTCTGATCGGGTTCAGATTCCGCGGGAAAAGCTGGCGTTTATTCTCGATGCAACCACGGCTTCGGTCTGCATACTCGTCCCGTTTACGGCGTGGGGCGCATACATTTCCAGCCTGATCGCCGCACAAGCGAATATCGGTTCGGTCGATGTTGGTCTCGCGGTTTTTATCGGTGCCATCAAATATAACTTTTACCCGATGTTGATGTTGGTGTTCACCTTCTTAATCTGCGCCGGGTTGATGCCTGATTTCGGCCCGATGCGCACGGCGGAACGCCGTGCTGCCGAGACCGGCGCGTTAGTGCAGCCCGGTTCGAAGCCGCTGGTTTCTGTGGACGACGAAGTCGCGGTTTCGTCTGGCGGTAGAAATCCGTCATTGTTACTGGAGTTATTGGCACCCGTGTTGCTCTTAATGGGTGTCGGCGTCTGGACGCTGGTGCAGACAGGGTCTGTCAGAATAGTGGAGGCGTTTATGCTGGCCAATGCCTGGTTGTTTGCTGTTCTGGGCATTCGACAAAGCTTCGGCAGCATCGATGAAGTGGCCGATGTCATCGTGACGGGCACAAAAAACGTAATGGCAGCACTCCTGATCATCGCGCTGGCATATGCGTTGAATGCGGTGACCACACAGCTGGGTGCGGCTCAATTTATAATCGAACAGTTCGCTGGAGGTTTATCCTCTAACACATTAGTAATACTAACATTTCTGATTACAGCCGCGATCTAATTTTCGACAGGAACCTCCTGGGGAGCTTACGCAATGATGATCCCAGTCGCGGTCCCGGTTGCCTTCGACTTGACGGGAGGGGAGATCGAGGCGCTGGTCTATCAGACGGTGGCGGCTATAGCCGGTGGCGGTATTTTTGGTGACCACGCATCACCTGTGTCAGATACGACGGTTCTGTCCTCTGTAGGGGCGGGCAGTGACCACATCGATCACGTTGTGACCCAATTGCCATACGCGATCGTCATTGCTGCGATTACGGCGGGCTTGTACGCGTTTATTTGATCGGATTCAGCTCAACCCCAGATTCGAGAGACGTCCGTAACTCGCCCAACACTCGCAACGTCAAGTTTTATTCGAAGAATCTTTCTTGACGACTGTGTTGTAGGGGTTGAATCCGGTTATTTGGTCGGGTGCCGGAGACCTAAAATCTAGAACCTTCAAATCCGGAACGGTTGGGGAAAATTCTTCGGTATCAGGTTGTGGGGCGAACCCGCTGGTTTTTTCGTGCGTAGGTTCGCTTGGCTCCGTGACGTCCAGGGAGCTCTCTATTTTGTAATCGTCTTCCATTTAAATCACCATTCCATTGTGCCGTAATTCAAAATCAAGAAATCAATATCGAATTTTGATGTATTCGATTTACATTTGAGCAGATGGACTATTCTAGCTCGGAAGGAGTGCAAAATGATGCACACCAACCCCAACGTTGGCCTAATTAATGAAGTCATAAGAGGAGCTTACGAGTTGCTTGATTCGTGAATCAGTGCCGATTGATCTTTAGTATGGGAATCAACTTTGGTGGGATGAACGCTGCGCGTTCTCGGAGGGGGTGCGAGTGCCGGAAGCATCCCACCGTATCGCTTCCAGATATTCCCATCAGATCGCCAAGGTGGGCAATATCCTGGCCTAGTTTGTCAGGAGTCAATGAGAACAATAATGACCCAGCAACAGACAGCAGAGCCACTACTGGCGTTAGGAAGTCCGTGCTAACAGGTGGGAGTTGGGTTGCAAGATAAAGAAGATATGAGTCAGGGCTGGATTAACAGGATACGCAATTGTCGTTGTTGATCGAGCCCAGGCTTTCTAACAGTGCAATCGTGTCGAAGTAAGGCTGCGTGCGCTCCACAGGCCCATTGGCCACATCTGCCGTGCTTTGTCCCTTACGGTTTATTGCCAGTACATCCGAGCCTTTCTCAACGAGATAGTGAATCAACTCATTATCTCCCCGAGAAGCTGCGTTATGCAGCGGCGTTGAGCCTTTGTAATCCCGCGCATTCACCTGGGCGCCATGCTCTTCCACTAGGTATTTGACTGCCGCTAACCAGGCATCAGGCACGTAGCGGTGTGAATTTGCGGCGAAACCAGTGCTATATCCGTGGCCTGTCGCTGCATGGATCGGGTAAATGCCCGGTCCGCCTTTTTTCACCGGCGGTAAGCCTGACGGATCACGAAATAGCCCATCGAAGATGCTTGCGATTTTACAACCCAGTTGAAAATGAAAAAAGTTTGAGCAAGATTTTTTGGGGTCACGGGCGGTACCGGTACCGGGGGCTACAGTGGGCTTTATAGTGGCTATGTTTGGATCGGCCCCGTATTGGAACAACATCTTCATTGCTTTAATGTCGATAGCATGGGCAGCACGCCAAAATGGCGTTGCACCGTTGGTATCCAGATCCAGATAGGAGTTGGTATATTCCATATACCAAAGATGTTTGTTAAGCCGCGCATTGGGGTCGGCGCCAGCATCCAGCAGTGTCTTCATCAGTTCCAGATAGGTAGTCTGCTGTTGCAAATAAGCTTGCTGCTGTGGAAAGCGGGCATTAGGCGCCCACTGAGTGTTGATCACCGCATAAAGAGGTGTGGCACCAGCAGCGCTAGCCAGTGTTGGGTCTGCACCGCGCTCCATGAAATTAAGTGCTAGATCAAAGTGACCATTGAGGATCGCCATCAGGATGGGGCTGGTCTTGTCGTCGCCAGCACCTGCTGTGTTGATATCCGCCCCTGCGTCTAATAGAGCTACGGATACGTCTGTTAATCCTTCTCGGCTAGCAAGTAACAGAGCGGTCAGTCCGCCCTGGGTGCCAACGAGCTTAGTGTAGTTAAGCGGTCGACTATTCTCTTCAATTTCCACTTCTTGCTGCGCTATATATTCTCGGGCGGCCTGCATCGCTGCGTTGACTTCATTGGGATCAGGTGCCCATGTGCCCGCCTCAGAACCACTCTCTTCACGAAAGGTATTAAGTACCTCATCCCTGCGTTTATTGCCTTCCATATCTTCGGCGTGGCGAGCGACTAGGTCAATCACTTTGCTGGTAGCTTCCAGTTCAGCACCAAGATCGATCAAAGTATTTACCGCGTTCAGTCGATTGCTGCCAGTTGCAAACATCAACGGTGTCTGGCTCCACACTGACTCTTCTGCGTTCACCTCGGCACCGGCCTTCACTAATTGATTGATAACGTCCACATTGCCTGAAGCAGCAGCGAAGTGAAGCGGAGTGACTGCCCCGGTAGTGGTTTTAGCCATGACGTCACTACCGGCAGCAAGTAGAGCGCTTACGACTTCGGCAGCACCATTTTTGCTGGCCAAGTGCAGGGCGGAGTATCCCCCCATGCGAGTGATTGCGTCCAGGTTTGCCCCTGCGACAATGAGCAGGTCAGCGATAGCCCCATTACTGTTTTCTGCTGCCCAGTGAATCGCAGTCATCCCATCGCCTTGCGCAGTGCTTACGTCTTCACCTTGCTGCAGCAGTTGGGCCACATGTTCGATGTCTTCCACCATGGCAGCATCGGCTACCAGGGAATCAGCGAGCAGTGATGTTAGCGGTAAGCACAGCAGGGTAAGAATGACTGCGAATTGTTGGGTGAGATTGCGCATGGATTAGGCAGCTCTTAGTAGTCTGGTTAGCTCAACAAAGTGCCAGTGCTATCGCCAAAACTCTCTAGGTCCTCCAGACCTAGTTTATGCAAAATACTTAGCATCGCATTGGCCATAGGTGTTCCATCTGGTGCTTTAATGTGCAAATTGCCAGGAAGTGCGCCATTAGCACCACCCGCTATGAATAGCGGGCAACGCTTATGATTGTGCAGATTGCTGTCCCCCATGGGCGAACCATAAATCACCATGCTCTTATCCAGCAGGTGAGTATCGCCTTCCATCGTGGATTCCAGTTTCTTGAGCAGATAAGGCACCATGCTGACGTGGTATTTGTTGATCTTGTAGAAATCTGTGACCCCTTCTTCGCTGCCACCATGGTGGGAGCAGGGGTGGAAGGGTTTGTCGGTGCCGGATTCTGCGAATACACGAGCCGACGCATCGCGGCCCATCTTGAATGAAAAAACACGAGTGGTATCGGCGGCAAAGGCCAGCACTTGCAGATCAAACATCAGCTCCACATGCTCTGCAAAGGACTCTGGTACCCCAGATGGTGCTTCCGGTACATCGCTTTGTTCGCCGCTGCTTGCACGGTTTTCTATCTGCTGAATACGGCGCTCGATTTCTCGGACATTGGTCAGGTAATGGTCCATACGCCGCTGGTCTTCTGGGCCTAATTGTTTTTTAAGGTCACTGGCGCGGTTGCCTATCCAATCCAGGATGCTCCTGTCAGTGCGCCTACGCATTTGCCGTTCTTCCGCACTGCCCCCAGCGCCGAATAATTGGTCAAACACCAAACGTGGATCACGGATCAGAGGCAGGGGCTCGGTGGGAGACGCCCAGCTAATGGAGTCGGTGTACATGCAGGTATAGCCATAGTTGCAACCGCCGGACTGATTGATATTCTCAATGCAGAGTTGCATGGAAGGGATCGGTGTATCTTGGCCAAACTGATGCGCGTACAGCTGATCGAGAGACGTGCCCGCGAACACATCCGAACCTTCGGTTTGTTTCGGATGAGACTGGGTAAGGAATACAGAGCTGGAACGGAAGTGGTCGCCACCGATCTCGCTGGGCTTCTTGGCCTCTGCATTGGCCACATCGGTATTACTGACAATGGTCATGCAATTTCGATAAGGCTCCATAGGTAACAAGGCGCTGGGAGCAAGATCAAAATCACTGCCAGTTTTCTCAGGTGCCCAAAGATGTTGCGTAGCGCCCCATTCATTACTACCTGCCGCACCATGTACCATTTCGATTGCAATAAGGCGAGTAGGGTTCATCAACCTTTCGGCACGGGAGGCGGCATGGCCCGCAGGAACCATGGCGCCGAGAAAAGGTAAGGCGATTGTCGAGCCCATACCTTTTAAAAACGTACGGCGAGGGAGATGTTTTCCAGTAATGAATTTCATAGCTGTTGTCTCATCAATTAATTCGTGGGCCGATCTACTTTTAGTTTAGGGCGTAGCATTAACACTCGCTACGACTTCCAGCTTAGGTATTCGTTTCATTTTGAAGGCTTGGCTATTAACGACACCTTTTATAAAAGAAGACAGGCGATAATCATTGGTTTCCGCTTCGTTAACGATTTTGCGTACCGTTGGCATGTCGTAATATTCGACCCGGCGACCCAGCGCATAGGCCATCAGATTACTGGCGAAGTTGCGAACCAATGGTACGGGTTTACTTAAAAGCACGTCTTGCAAGTCATCTGGACTGTCGATTTCAACGCCGTCATAATACGTGCCACGAGTATCCAATGGCATACCATTTTCTCGGATGCGCCATTTGCCAGTGACATCGAAGTTATCCAGCGCCAGGCCAATAGGATCCATGAATTGATGGCAAGAATTGCAAGATGGGTTGGTTCGATGTATTTCCATGCGTTCCCGTGTGGTCAGAAATCTCCCTTCCTGCACCCCTTCGGTTTCATCTAGGTCTGGTACCCCAGGAGGTGGGGGTGGGGGGGGAGTACCCAATAGTACTTCCATAACCCATTTGCCTCGTAGAACAGGTGAAGTTCGGCTGGCATGAGAGGTTAGTGTGAGAATGCTGCCATGCCCCAGCAATCCCTTGCGGTTGGCATCCGCGTGCTGTACCAGACGAAAGTGGTCGCCAGCAACGTCGGGGATGCCATAGTGCTCTGCAAGCGCTTCATTGGCGAAGGTGTAACTCGATGTAAATAACTCCAGGGCTGAGCTGTCTTCTTTCACCAGGTAGTTGAAGAACATCTCTGTTTCAACTTGCATAGCGTCGGCTAGCTGTTGGTTAAAATCGGGATACAGCTTTCGATCTGGATGGACTTTTTCCAGATCTCCCAGGCGTAGCCATTGGCCAGCAAAACGAGAGCCCAGGGATTCGGCGCGTCGGTCTGAAAGCATTCGCTCTACTTGCTCATCCCAGACCGCTGGTTCTGATAACCCTCCAATTCGTGCCAGATTCATTAGCTCTTCGTCTGGTGACGTTCCCCATAAGAAGAAGGAAAGGCGAGAAGCCAGGTCTAGGTCGGCGAGTTGGAACGTTTCCCCGGGTTGCACCTCATCCGGTGTCGTTTCAAGGCGAAACACAAAATCAGGACTGGCTAGAATGGCCTGAAGTGCAATCTTAATGCCGTTTTCGAACCCGCCAATCTCGGCTCCTTGGTAATAGAATGAAATCAGGTCCTCCAGCATGCTTGCATCGAATTTGCCCCGATAGGCCTGATCGGCAAGACGGGAAAGGATTTCTTCTACGCAGGCCATTTCGTTAGCTCGTGAAATTGGTCGGCAACTGAAAATTTTCTGTCTACTCGGTGTGGCTGAAACGCCGGTGGTGTTATAGGGTCCGTCGATTGCCAAATCTTTTAGATGAGCCAGTGCTGTTATGCCATAGGCCCTAACTCCGATCTGTCTGTCCACCAGTGACCATTTATGGGGTGACAGCATGTCTTGTATGGGGCCTTCGGACAGCTTAATGAAGGCAGCTGAAACGCGATGAGGCCCGGCCGTCACAAAAATCGGCACCGACTTCATGTTGACACCATTAGGATCAGACACATGCATCCATTGATCTACTTCCATTAACGCCATGCGCTCGCCGTCGATGGAGATTTCGATTTGTTCGTCCCGTGCGGTCATGCCGAAGAATTCACCGGTCGTTGTATGCTCGAACGCCATGCGGAACACATACTCACCGCCGGCAGGGAAGTTGTGTACGACACTGATGCCACCGCGGGTACCCAACGGTGCGCCTTCAGCGCGATCCCATTGGCTGGTGTAACCAGAATTTGTGTAAGTGGGTGAAGCCGCCGGTATGCTTGCGTCACCAACCGCTAGCTGACTGATTTGAGCAGCAGCGCTTAAATAGGAACTTAATAGAGTAGAAGAAAGAACCTGTGCATCGGCAATATTGTCGAAATTGCTACTCTTGGTATCCAGGGGTAAGTAATCTTCCGCGTTTACGTTGAGCGCCAGCAAGTCCTTGATTGCGGACTCATACTCCGCCTGATTCAATCGTTGAAAGCTGCGATGGCCAGGATTTGGATTTTTAGCTGCCGCCAGATCCACTTGATTTTCTAGTGTCTCAACCAGCGATTTCATCACGGATTCTGACGGTCTCGGCATGCCAGGTGGCGGCATCATGCCGGCGCGCAACTTAACGATCATCTTCTCAGTGATGGGCGCCAAGTCAGACGCTAGGGCAACGTCGTAGTCCTGCAGCGTCAGTCCTGCGAAGAACGAAAGTAGTTGATCATTATGGCAAACAACGCAGTTGGTCTGAATGACTTCGGTGAGGCTGGCCAGAGACGGTTCGTTTTCTGCAGCCGTGATCGAGCTGCTTAACCCAAGGCCAAGCAAGGTCGCAGAGACAATTGTGCCAACAGTTCTCATTTCTAGTTCTCCCCAAACCAATACCTGTCCGGGCTATTGCTATTGATCAGGTGTTGCGGATCTGTACAGCTCTAACTTTTCTTCTTGCTTATTGAATTCTTTTAATTCTTACCGGCCCGCCACGCCGGAAAAGGGCCAAAATTCAATAATGCGAGCGTGCATAACCCATTTAGTCTACTGTAACGGTAACGGGATTCCTATAAGCATTTAATGCTAATTAAATGAATGGCTTACATGACTTATTCTTGGCCGAATTGCGGCGGAAACCCCTTGATTCCCCCACTCTCTCTCTTAGGTAGCTAACTGGCAGTTGTTTTCCAGTTGGAAATCCCCTAGCTTCAATACGTTTCTATCTGCCCAATTCCACGAGGTTGCCATGAAAATTTCGACCCTGCTCGTCTGCGTCTCACTCTGGATATTTCACACATCCGCCATCGCCCAGGATAGCGTCTTTCTGGAAGAACTTACCTGGACCGAAGTTCGGGATCTGATCGATAGCGGTACCACCCGTGTGCTTATACCCACGGCAGGAACCGAACAGAACGGTCCCCACATGGTGTTAGGCAAGCACCGTTACATCATCGACCACACAGCTGATCTTATCGCGCGAGAATTGGGCCAGACTCTCGTGGCTCCGGCCATGACCTATGTGCCGGAAGGGGACATCGATCCTCCTTCTGGTCTGATGCGTTGGCCTGGCACCATCAGTCTTCCCAATGAGCATTTTGTAAAAGTGTTGGAATACACGGCGCGCAGCCTGGCGGTTCATGGCTTTACTGACATCCTGTTTATCAGTGATAGCGGCAGCAACATGCGTGGCATAGCGGAAGTCACTGAAGCACTGAATAATGAATGGCGCAGCAGTCCTGCTCGGGTACATGATGTGTCTGACTACTATGCTAATAACGGTGTTCGAGAATGGTTGGAAGCAGAAGGGGAGACACCTGACTCCATTGGAACGCACGCGGGCATAAAAGATACTTCGCAGTTGCTGTATGTCAATCCACAACATATTCGCATAGACAAGCTGGCTTACGAAGGGGGATTTGAGAACAGTGGAGTTACGGGTGATCCGACTCGCGCATCTCGGAGTCGGGGGCAGAAAGGGATTGAATTGAAGGTGGAAGCGGCCGTTAGGCACGCCAGAATGTTGCTGGCCCAATAGCTTATTGCAGGAAGCCTGCATTGCGTAGAGAGGCGGCGCGGGATTCGCCCGAAGCTTGATAGAGGAGTGCGAGCTGCACGGTGTCTTCATTTCCCTGCAGGGACGTAGTCGTTCGCTAGGTTGGTCGTATGGACATAAAGGAGTGGATTCGTAGTGAGTTTTACTGTGAGAAAAATCGTTATTACACTGGATCGCTCAAGCCACGAGTTTGGGCCACCCAAAGGTGAGTCGTTATTGCTAGGTGGCATCTGTGGAGTGGTGAGTAACCCGTTCGCAGGCCGCCACGTCGAAATTCTGGAGCCTGCTATGAAAGATCTGGAGCCGCTCGGTTTGCAACTTGCGGGCGAATTATTGAAAGCGATGGACTGTGAGCCTGGCGACATCGAGGCGTATGGCAAAGGCAGCATTGTTGGCGCCAACGGCGAACTCGAGCATGGCGCGCTCTGGCATGCGCCGGGTGGTTACGGTATGCGTCAGGTGCTTGGCGAAACACGGGCTATTGTTCCGTCTACAAAGAAGGTTGGGCCGGTCGGCGCCACAATCGACATTCCGCTGGCGCATACCAACGCTGCGTATGTGCGGAGTCATTTTCATACATTATCGCTGCAAGTACCCGATGCGCCCAGACCGGACGAACTGGTATTTTGTTTGGCTATGGCGACTGGTCCCCGCATCCACGCACGGATGGGTGGTTTGCAGGCAAACGATATTCTCGGAGAGGACGGTTTGCGATGAATGCGAATATTCGAAAGATTCTGGTTGTTGTTGAGGACACCTGCCGGGAGATGGATCGCGTGGTCAATCCGGTGACGCGAAAAGCGGCGGCGTTCGCGGTGGTCGAGAATCCCTGTGCGGGGAAATTTGTCGAAGACCTCGAGGTTTTGATGCGAATCGGTGCAGAATTGGGTGATCTCCTCGGTCGTCGAGCCGTTGCTGCATTGGGAGTGCCGTCGTCGGAAATTGAGAGCTACGGCAAGGCCGCTATCGTTGGTGCCGGTGGAGAGCTGGAGCATGCCGCAGCGATCCTGCATCCGCGCCTTGGCAAACCACTGCGTTCTGCCGTACAACAAGGCGCTGCACTGATTCCGTCGTCAAAAAAAATGGGGGGAGCCGGAACATCAATTGATGTTCCACTCGGGCACAAAGATGCTGCTAATGTTCGCAGCCACTTCGATGCAATGGAGGTACGCCTTCACGATGGCCCCAGGACTAATGAAATTTTAGTCGCAGTTGCCGTGACGGACAGCGGTCGACCGCTTCCTCGCGTTGGCGGACTAACACACGCGGATGCGATTGGAAAAGATGAGCTTCGCTAGAAACACTCAAACGGGAAACTAGGAAAGCATGGAGTCATTTCAAGGACAAACAAATTCGCAAGGTAAGCTTGTGGTCCGGGGTATTGGATTATTACTATCGGGTGATTTGGCGCAGCCAATTTTGGATGCGGATACGATTATCGTCGTTGATGGTGTAATCGCCGATATTGGTCGCTACTCAGAGCTCAATACTGAGAACGCTGACAGAGTTGTCAACGCAAACGGAACCTGCGTTGCACCGGGATTAATTGATAGTCATGTGCATCCTGTGGTCGGCGACTGGACGCCGCGGCAAAATCAGACCAGCTGGATTGACAGCTATCTCAATGGCGGTGTTACGACAATGATTTCAGCTGGTGAAGTTCATTTGCCCGGCCGCCCCAAAGATATTGTTGGCCTGAAAGCGATGGCCATTACCGCACAACGCTCTTTTTCAATACATAGACCGGGCGGTGTCAAAGTGCATGCTGGAGCACCGATCCTCGAACAAGGCATGGAGGAACATGACTTCAAAGAACTGGCGGACGCCGGCGTAAAGTTGCTCGGCGAAGTAGGACTGGGCGGCGTCAAGAGTGGTGAAGAAGCTAAACAAATGGTTGCCTGGGCACGAAAATACGGTATTCAAAGTACCATTCACACTGGCGGCCCTTCGATTCCGGGCTCCAGTCTTATCGATGCGGACGTTGTTCTTGAAGCCGATGCCGATGTCATCGGACACATAAATGGTGGGCCTACAGCCCTACCTATTGATCAGATTCGATGTCTTTGTGAGTCCTGTACGCGAGCTGTCGAGATTGTGCACAATGGTAACGAAATTGCCGGGCTGTATGCGATGCGCACGACGATCGAGCTCGATCAGGCTGAGCGTATCAGTCTGGGAACGGACTCACCGGCTGGTTCTGGAGTTCAACCACTCGGAATCCTGCGACTAATCGCAATGCTTAGTTCGATGGGCAACGTAGCACCGGAGACTGTGTTCTGTTTTGCGACAGGCAACACCGCTCGGATTAGGGAACTCAATTGCGGCTTGATCGAAATCGGTCGTGTGGGCGATTTTGTCATCATGGATCGTGCTCAGAACTCTGCCGGTGATACGATTCTCGATAGTGTGGCATTAGGCGATTTACCCGGTATCAGTATGGTCATCATTGATGGTGTCGTTCGTTGCCAACGCTCACGAAATACGCCACCCGCTGAAACGCTAGCCAGCCTAGAAATATAAAGGGTAAGTCGTGCAGTTTCTCTGAGTTCATTTAGTATCCCCGAGTCTTGTCGCGAAGACATGAAAATTCTGCCGCGATTTCAAACGTCTGCTTTGGGTCACTAGCAGCCCCTCAAACTATATCATTCGAACGGCTGCTTTCGGGTGCATAGCGGTCGTTAACGATCAGGCTTGTGGCGTAAGTGAACGTCTGCTTTTCACCTAGCAGTAGTTTTTTTCAGCGGTTCAAACCGACGCAGGGCGCGCGGCAGCGGCAAGTGCAAAAACGGAGCTAGCAATCCGCGCGGCAGCAGTACCACTGCCGCGACAAACAACAAGCCCAGAACCAGTAACCAGTATTGGCCCAATGTGTCTGACAGTACGTTTTCTACTGATTTCACCGCCAATGCGCCGATGAAGGCTGCAAGCAGGACTGTTTTGCCGCCAATCGCGACCCAGATTAGAACCTCTGTCGCTAGCGCGAAGCCTAGAATTGCAGGTGAGACGAAGGCAAACTGTACTGCAAAAAGTGCTCCTGCCAATCCCGCAACGGCACCGGAAACAGCAAATGCCGCAGCCTTATACTCGGCCGTCTCAAAGCCAAGGAAAGCCGCGCGTGTTTCGTTGTCACGGATGCCACGCAATACCGTGCCAAAGGCCGATCGCTCCAGCCTAAGTAACACAATGAAAGCCGCAAAAGCCGCCGGAAGTACCACTAAAAAAAACAATAATGGATCGTAAAATTCGATCTGCCAGCTGCCCCATTCCAATCGTAACGGTGGAATATCGAGTATCCCGTTAAATCCGCCGATATAGGACCAGTTGATCGCCAGCCGTTCGGCGATCACGGCGGCAGACAGGGTGACAATGCCGAAATAGGCGCCGTAGAGGCCGCGCCCCTTGAACAGGACCAACCCCAGCAGCCCCGCCGCCAAAGCGGGCAGAATCATCGCCAACACTAAACCGGCCAGCGTCATCGCAGGTATGCCGGGAATCATACCCTTGGTGGTCAGCGCCATCGCATAGGCCCCAATCCCGAAAAAAAGCGACTGGCCAAAGCACAAAAGCCCGCCTTGTCCCCAAAGGAAAGCAAGGCTCATGGCGAAAATGCCGTAGATCATCAACTGCGACAGCAGGCCGAGATTCCAACCCTCAAGAAACAGTGGAGCCCCAGCCAGTGCGGCCCAGAATAGAACCGTGAGCGGACGTGAACATCTTGACCTCATCGCTTCCTTCGCCCGGTAACCCCGTTGGGCATAAGCCTGATAACAACGATGGCAAGGCTGAATACGACAATCTGGGCAATCACCGGCGTCCAAATGGCTGCCACCACACTGTTTGATCCGCCTATAATGCCTGCCCCCCAAAGCGCGCCAAGCGGACTGGCAGTGCCGCCGACAAGGACCGACAGAAAGGCCGGAACAAGAAAGCCCACGCCCATCTGCGGATCAACGCTCATCAGCGGCGCCATAATCGCACCAGCAAGCCCTGCAAGACCAGAGCCAAAGGCGAACGTCACCCGGTCTACGCGGCGCGTGTTTACCCCAAGACAAGAGGCCATCTGGCGATTAGCAATTACTCCGCGCGCGGTCAGGCCCCACCGGGTGCGAAACAAGATGAGAAATGTTATCGCGGCAATCATAATTGCCATGCCCATTACGAACAGACGGTAGGAGGAATAGGTGATACCGAACATCGCTATGGGTTCAGTAAAGGGCGCCACGGCTTGCTGTGAACCGGGGCCAAACAGTACGATTACCAGCTGCTTGAGGGCCAGAGATATGCCCCATGTAGCGAGAATTGTGTCAAGAAAACGGTGGTAAATGCGTCGGATGACGAGCTCTTCAATTATCAGCCCGATCAATGCCACAAAGGCGAAAGCGGCAACCAGAACCACAGCGAACGGCAGCGCATACTGTTGTAACAGCACTACGGTATAAGCCCCCAGCAGAAAGAACTCGCCATGAGCGAGGTTGATGACATTCATCATCCCAAAAATAATTACCAGCCCAATACAGACCAAAAGCAGGGTCAGGATGTAGCTGGCCGCGTCAAGGCCAATAAGTAGCGTCATTTCCATTTTGTTACACCGACAAATAGCGGCTGATTATGGCCGGATTCTTGTTGATTTCATCGACCGCGACTCCCGATTTGATAAGCCCATTTTCGATAAAGCGAACATGATGGGCCAACCGCCGCACCAAATCGAGATTTTGTTCCACAACTATCACGGTCATTTTTTCTTGCTCCACGATGCGGCGCAGAATGGCGGCCATTTCTTGCACAATCGAAGGCTGGATGCCTTCGGACGGCTCATCCAGTAATAGTAGGTCGGGTCGACCGACCAAGGCCCGCGCGATGGCCAGTTGCTGTTGCTGCCCGCCAGACATGGTTCCGCCCAGTTGTTTATGCCGTTCTGCAAGAATAGGAAAATATTCATAGATAAAATCGAATGACTCATTTCGCTGTTTGGGCTTACTAATCCGGCCCATTGTAAGGTTCTGTTCGACAGTGAAATCGGGGAAAATCTCACGTCCCTGCGGAACGTATGCGATGCCGACATTACTGATCCGATAAGGGGGCAGGGCCACCAATTCCTGGTCGAGAAACCTGATAGAGCCTGAAATATGCGGCAACACCCCCATCAGCGCCTTGAGGAAGGTTGTCTTGCCCATACCATTGCGCCCCATCAGTGCGATGCAGTCACCGCGTGCCAGATCCAGATCCAGCCCCTTCAGGACGGGGGCGCCACGGATATATCCAGCCTTCAGGTCGCGCACGTTCAGCATTATTCGATATCCCCCAGGTATGCCCGGCGGATTTCCGCATCTTCGCTTATGGCGGCGTAATCACCTTCGCGCAGCACTGCTCCTTTCATCATTACGATAAGAGGGCTGCCCAGCTTGCGCACAAAGCTCATGTCATGCTCGATCACCAGAACTGCCACGCCTAGTCGGTCGCGCACATCCTGGATCATGTGCACGATGGCATCGGTTTCTTCCTCGGTCATCCCCGCCGTCGGCTCGTCCAGCAGCAAAAGCTGGGCATCCGTCACCACCAGCAGGGCGATTTCCAGTTGCTGGCGGATTCCGTGCGGCAACTCAGAGGCCAGTTTACCCGCATATTCCAACAACCTGGTTTCGGCCAGAACCGCCCCATAGCTTGACCGGTCTGGTCCGCCGCGCAACAGGCTGAATGGCGCATAGTGTTGCGTGGCCGCGGTGATAGCGATTTCAATATTTTCGGCAACGGTTAGGTCATCAAAAACTGACGGAATCTGAAACTTGCGCGCGATGCCCTTGCGGCAGATTTTTTGCGGCGAAAGGCCGGTAGTGGCTTCACCCATAAAGAAGACCTGACCTGACGTGGGATCCAGGTCGCCGGAAATCACCTTAAAAAGTGTGCTTTTGCCACAGCCGTTAGGCCCGATGATGCACTTCACGTCACCCCGGGACAGATCAAGGCTCATCTTGTCAAGCGCGCGGATGCCGCCAAAATCCATGACGATTTCGCGTACCGTCAGGAAGGGGGCGGCATCCATGTTCATTTAGTCAATCGGTTTCAGGCACACTGACTGGGAGCGACAATTTTGCCGATGTATTTCTGCATCTTCAATTGTTGGTCACGGACTTCGAACAACAACATGTTGAGGTCCACATGTTTGTCATCGGCACGCATCGTCACTTCGCCATTGGCCACGGTCATGCTGCCGGAAAGAGCCGCCATGATCTTGTGAGTCTCGTCTGAATCTGCCCGTTGCATTGCCTCGAGGAAAAATTTAGTGATGCCATAATGCGCAACAACAGCATCACTGACCACCACATCGTCGCCATAGCGCGCCTTTTGCTTGGCAACGAAGTCCTGAGATTCGGGCCGGTCAAGCGTCTGAATGAAATGCGAAACGCCGATGATGCCTTCGGACTCGGCCGCGCTGAGCCCAGGCAAGTAGTTTTCGTTGAAACCCAGGAACGCAAGGCGCGACTTTTCCTTCATGCCCGCTGCCGTGAATTGTTTGATGAAGGTCACACCATCCGCACCCGGAAGGGTCAGGATGATCGCTTCGGCACCTGACTCTTCGATCTTGCGGATCGTAGTGGCAAAATCCTTGACGCCGAATGGGGTGTATTCTTCGCCCACCACATCGGCACCGGCGCCTTCCACGGCTGTACGGATCGCCACATTCATCTTTTGCGGCCAGGCATAGTCTGCGCCGAATAGATAGACTTTCTTGCCGACTGTCTCGATCAGGTAGGGAATCAGCGGATCGACATAATGCGCGGGAAGGGCGCTGTAACAAGAGATGTAATTGCTGCACACGCCACCCTCGTAGTCGGTGGCATAAAGCAGCGGTTTGCGGCCCCGTTCGATCGAAGATTTGATAGCGTCGCGCGACGAACTTGTAATCGGCCCGATCACTGCATCGACCTCATCGCGTCGGATCAATTGCTGTGCACGCTCCACCGAAGTTTTGGGATCGGTGCGGGTGTCGGCCTTGATGATTTTAATCTGGCGACCCAATACGCCACCAGCGCCGTTGACTTCGTCGACTAGCATCTCGATGCCCTGTATTGCCTGCGCACCAAACAGTTCCAGCCCGCCTGAAAGCGGCATCAGCACGCCTAGTTTTACCGTTTTTGCCAGTGCAAGTGCCGGGGCCCCCAGCGCCACCGAGCCGACTATCGTCGCGCCACCACGTAGAACCTCTCTGCGGTTTATCGTTGCTGTCGTAATTTGGGTCGTATTTATATCACTCTCCCTTAATTTGAACGGCCTGAAACGACCATTCCGTTACACCACTGTGTAGCCTCCATCCGCGACGAGGTTTTCTCCCGTCACAAAGCTTGCCTCGTCGCTGGCCAGAAAAAGAACCGTGTTGGCGATCTCTTTGGGCGTGCCGAACCGTTTCATCGGCTGCAGCGAAAGATAACTGCGCATCGCAGCTTCAGGATCGGCAGCGGTTTTTGCGGCGCCGAGCCGCAGTCCCGGCGTGTCGATCGTGCCGGGGCAAATCGCATTGACGCGTATACCATGCTCCATCAAACCGATCGCCGAAGAGCGCGTGAGAGAGGATACTCCTCCCTTGGTCGCGTGATAGGCAGCATATCCCGGAGAACCAACGATAGCGAAAGACGACGACGTATTGACGATCGAGCCACCATTGCCGTGATCGATCATCCGGCGCGCAGCCTCGCGTGTGCCGATAAATACCGAACGCAAGTTGACGCGGACGAGCCTGTCAAAATCTTCATCTGTGGCGTCGAGAATGCCGCGGGTGTCCTGTACGGCGGCGTTGTTGAACAGTATATCAAACCGTCCAAAACAGCTGCTGCAAAGGTCAAATGCCGCCTCAAGATCGGCGCGTTCGGACACATCGCAGTTGGCAAAAACAGCCTTGCCGCCTGTTTCGACGATTTCAGACACAAGCGCAGTACCTGCCGCTTCATCCAGATCGGCGACAACAACACTGGCGCCTTCCTCTGAAAAGCGGCGGGCAGTGGCAGCCCCAATCCCATTTGCGGCCCCTGTCAGGACGGCAGCACGGTTTGCAAGTCTCATTCTTCTGGCTCCCAAGTTTTCAGCGGGCCCTTGCCAGCAAGATGGTCAAGCACGTCCCGCGACTCGGCAACGACACCGAAATGCGTTGCAATATCATAAAGCGACGATTCCTGCTCGCGTGGGCCTGTTGCAGCACAAGCGTCACGCGGCACCACCACCTGATAGCCATTGAAAAAGGCATCATGGACGGTTGAGCGCACGCAAATATTGGTAACAACGCCGAACACTATCAGGGTATCAATGAGGTTGTCTCGTAGCGTCAGATCCAAATCGGTGCCGAAAAATGCGCTGTAGCGCCGTTTGACGAACACTAAATCATCGTCCTGCTTGTGAAGCTGCGGCACGACATTCACGCCACTGGTGCCTTCCAGGCAATGCGACGTACGCTTCAAAAACTCGCGATCACGTCTGAGGCCCGGGCGGTGCGCGTCCACAATCCAGCCAATCATCATTCCCGACACCCGAGCACTTTGGATAAGCTCGTTTTGAACGGGATAGAGCCGGTCTGCTCCCGGCAAACACATGGCTCCCGCCGGATCGCAAAAGTCATGCAGCATGTCCACGATCAGCACTGCTGTGGTGTCGGATCTCAGTGAGATTTGCTGCGCGCTTCGAGCGTATGTGGAAAAGCCATCCATAGAAAACCTCCATTTACCTTCTATCAAGAAATTGAAACTTATTCTTTAAGTTTGTTATTGCAGCATTTCTTACTGCCCGAGGCTGGCTTTTCGGACGCGGCTACTCGGTACAGGGCCTTTAGTTTCTTTGGGTCATCCGGGATGTCATAGACGTCAACACTCCCAACCTTGGCGACAATCCCGGGAATGGGTTCCCCCTCACTTAGATCTACCGTGGTATCTGCACGTAGACCATCTATCTTAATCAATGCTTCCCAATCTTTTTGTAAGACGGCCCAACCAAAGAACTGAGAGACGTTGATGTGACCATTTTCCAGCTTCCGCAGTCGAGGGTCTTTCTTTATTTTGCGGGCATACCGAATGCGACTGCGGACAAGTTTCTTTGCGTACGATCGATCCTCTCCACCTTTTCGATATTCTTTGGGATAAAGCACCCCGGTAAGCCACTCGACCACCTGGTTTTCGTGAGCGGCACCGGAAGGAAAGGGAAATTGCGTGCTGCTAGGCATGTTTCAGTGCCAACTATAGGTTATATGCAATGTTGAGGAATAAGACCGGCAGTAAGACCGCCGAAGATATATATTAAAAAATTCTACATAATCAATAGCTTACATAGTATGAGTGGCGGAGGGGGTGGGATTCGAACCCACGAAGGGCTACTAACCCTTGCTGGTTTTCAAGACCAGTGCATTCGACCACTCTGCCACCCCTCCAACATCGTGCTGTCATACTGCGCGGCGCATTTTGCTCGGCTTCTGTCAGCTTTTCAAGAAAAAGCACTACAATCGTTGATAATTATAAATTTAGGCGTCATATCGTTCCGAACAATCAGGCTGGATTGGGGTCAGATAAAGTCATGATGACGGTGGATATTGAAAGCGTGATTACGGTAACTTTGCGTAGAATCAAATACTTGCCGATCGTATTGATGATTGCCGCATGCACGACTTCGCCTGTGACCAAGTCTACGGCGGACGATTTGAACGTAGTGATGGCTGAATTCAAGGCGTTGGAGAAAGGCGGTGCCGCGAGCGGTCAGACCTGGTTTGAATTTGCATCCAAAGCGCGCGTTGCAGGCAATCTCGACATAGCAAAGCAGGCGCTCGATCGAGCTGAGCGGCTTGAAGTGTCGCCAATTAGGATTGTCCTTGAGCGAACACGGTTGGACGTAGCCAGCAAAAACAACGTTGGCGCTGTTGCGCATTTACAGGCGTTGCTCGACACAGGCTTTACCGCTATTGGATTTATCAGCAACGATCCTGTAATTAGCAGCTTGACCGGAAACGACGCCTACGACGCCCTGGTCAGCAGCATGTCTGCGCAGGCATATCCGTGTCGAAATCAGCCTGGTTTTAAGGATTTTGATTTTTGGGTCGGAGAATGGGATGTAACCACTGCGAATGGGGCAGTTGCCGGCAGTAATAGCATTAAGATAGCGGAACGCGGTTGCGTCATTCTTGAAAGCTGGACGAATACCAGCGGTGGCACAGGCATGAGCATCAACTACCTCGACATGGCTTCTGGAGAGTGGGTGCAGGTCTGGAATGCCGAAGCGGGCAGTCAAATAAATATTCGCGGAGGCTTAACCGACAAAGGTATGCTCATGGTTGGTCATCTGCACACGGTTGGCGCGGGCACGACGGTTCCATTTCGTGCGCTTTTCACGTTGCTGCCCGATGGTCGAGTGAGACAGTTTTTCGAGCAATCAAATGATGAAGGCGCGACCTGGCTGCCTTGGTTTGAAGGTTTTTATGCGCGCAAACAGCAATAGGAAACATAAGGGTTGAATCAACAGTTTCGAAATAGGCAATTGCCGACGCGCAATCCACTGGCGAATCTTCTGGTCGTTGTCGTCGGCATCATTGTGATTTCAGTGTCGCTCGCGCTCGGCTTCGTCGTCTTCGTCGGTATCGCTGGTTTCATGTTGGTGATGGCCGCAATCGTGACCATTCGTGTCTGGTGGGCGAAACGCCGATTCGGGGCGCAAAAAACGGGTGAGGCGGAGCAAACATCGAAGCCACCCCCGGCGAATCGGGTTATCGAAGGCGAGTTCACGGAAGTCAGCCCACCCAAGGAAAAAGATCAGCGGCGCTAGATTGTTGGCCCAACAATAGTTAAGTTCGATAAAAAACCGTAAGCTCGGACCTTATGAATACAGGGAACAAAGATTTGGATCGCCGCCGCAAACGCCGTTTGCGCCGCATTCAGATTGTCATCATCTACACTGCGATCGCGGTCGGGCTAGCCTGGTTTTTCGAGTCGCAGGCCACTACCACTATGATTTTCGTTAGGCATGCTGAGAAGGCACTGACCCCCGTCGATGATCCGCCGCTTTCCCCTGCCGGTGAATTGCGGGCGGCTGAGCTCTCGCGGCAGTTGCTTGAAGCCGATGTGGTAGCAGGGATCGATGCAATTTATTCAACACCTTATCGCCGCACAATCGAAACTGTGCAGCCGATTGCTGATGCACTGGACCTCGATGTTAATTTGTACGCGGCCGATGACAATGAGGCCGTACTCTCGGAAATTCTAAAGGCGCATAAGGGAAAAATAGTACTGGTCGTCGGACACAGCAATACCGTGCCGGACCTTATCGCGGATCTCGGCGCGAGCAAGAACGTTCCGCCAATCGCCGAGTTCGAATACGACAACATTTATCTCGCCTCTATTCCGTGGTTTGGCAAGACGAAGACCATTCGTTTGCGTTATGGAACGCCGTACTTAGGCAAACCAACGACCGAATCACAGGTCGATCATGAAATGACCAATTAGGTCATGATTTGCCAGTCTGAACTTGGTGTCTCAACATCCGGTCGTGGCACCTACGATCTCACTGATGACATTCAAGCGACGGTCGCAACGGCTGGTGTTAAAATTGGGATGTGTCATATCTTCATACGACACACCAGTGCTTCGTTGATGCTTTGCGAGAATGCTGATCCCGCCGTACGCGAAGATCTAGAGACGTTCATGCAACGGCAGGCGCCAGACGGAGACCCGATGTTCACGCATGTTGATGAGGGGCCCGATGATATGCCCGCACATGTTCGTAGCGTCCTGACGCAATCAGATCTGAATTTGCCAATTGCTGGCGGCAAGTGTGCATTAGGGACCTGGCAGGGAATCTATCTCTGGGAACATCGGCATGCACCGCATGCGCGTGAGGTCATTGTCACAATTAGCGGAGAGTAGGCTTAGCTTTCGCTGCGAGGCGTTGTTAATCCAGCCGATTCACGCAGTACGATCGCTTTTTGAATAAACGCCTCATGTTGGCTGATTTTGATGTTGGCCTCGACTCCGTCGTGAATTTTTTGGCCTTGACTGACGAGGTAGGTAATGCGCCTGACGCCAAAACCTAGCGGACCATCAGCGTCATACATCTTAATGGCGACTTTGTCTGGATCGCAGACCAGCGTGAACGGTAAACGATGTTCTTTCTTGAAGGCTAAATGGCTTTCGCTGTCTTGGGGACTGATGCCCACGACTTTGAGACCGACGCCTTGAGCTTCGTCATGGATATCTCTAATTGTGCAGGCTTCCTTCGTGCAGCTAGGCGTAAAGTCGGCGGGGTAGAAGTACAAGATGACAGGACCGTCCTGCAGCAATTCGACGAGAGACACTTCGTCGCCGTTTTCGTCCGGAAGAATAAATTCCGGTGCGACGTCTCCTGCTTTCAACATAGCCAAATCCCATTAGTCATTTTTGGCAAGCGACTCCATTACCCGATATCCAGGCTCACTCATGTGAAGATCTCGATAGGTTTGGATCGCGCGCGTATTGTTTTCTTCAACGTAGAGGCGCAAACCACGGGCATTTTGATCCTCTTTGACTAGCGACTCAACATGCCGATAGAGTGCTCGGAATATGCCCTTACGACGAAATTTTTCTGGGACATAGACGCTTTGAATCCACCAGATCATGCCGTTTCGCCAGTCACTCCATTCGTAAGTCACCATAATTTGCCCTGCGACCGCGCTGTCCACCTCAGCGATCCAATAGCGCCCTAGATTGTCATTGTTTAGGATGGCCGCAACGCCTGGTCCAATGAGCGCCGGATCCAACCGTTTGCCCTCGGTCTCCTTCGCGAGAAGTGAGTTGAATGAGGCAATCAGGGTTTGATCGACGGGAGTCGCGTTTCGAATTTTTAATTCCACGTGGTCTGATTCCAATCGGGAAAAAGCTCAAATAGTCATCGACGAAAAGACATTCGCGACACTATAATCCCCCAACATACTTATATTCCGGGCACACACAAGTCTGACGGATTGATTGTTTCGCAGATCAATTCGAAAACCCGTAGGAGACATCGCTATGGTTTCAAATTTTGCACGTATTTTTTACTTTGTCATTGCACTTATTCTGGCCGCCTGTAGCAACGAATCAAACACTGTTTCGGAAACCGCAGAAATCGCGGAGGCCGCCAACGAAACAATTGCCAGCGTGCCCAAATACAGCGCGGAAGCGTTTTTTGCGACGACTTCATACGGCATCGTAGGTTCATCAGCGCATGCATTCTCTGCCGATGGAAATTCGCTACTAATTTCCTCCGACAACACCGGCGTATTTAATGCGTACTCGCTGCCCTTGGATGGTGGCAAACCATCTCAGCTAACAATGTCTGACGACAACGCGATTTTTGCGGTGAGCTGGTTTCCTAATGATGATCGTATTCTTTACACCTATGACGGCGGCGGCAATGAGCTAAACCATGTTGTTGTGCGCGAGATTGATGGGTCGAATCGTGACCTCACGCCAGGAGATGCGGTCAAGGCAAGCTTTGTCGGTTGGAATAGTGATGGCAATAGTTTTTATCTGCTGACAACGGAACGTAACGAGCAGAGTTTTGACCTTTATCGGTATTCAAGTGATGGCTATGACCGAGAGTTGATTTACGAAAACCCTGGGTTTCAGGTTAGCGCGTTAAGTCGCGATGGACGATGGTTAGCGTTAGACAAACCACGTACGAGTGCCGATTCAGATATCTATGTCGTCGATCTTTCGACGGGCGAAAAAGAACCCCTGTTGATAACGGAGCATTCGGGCAACGTGGCTTTCGGAACGTATGATTTTACGCCAGACAACAGGGCAGTAATCTATGCAACGGATGAGCACGGCGAGTTCTCCCAGGCGTGGCGTCACGATCTTGAAACCGGTGAAAAATCAGCACTGATAGATGCGGCATGGGATGTACAGTATGTGGCGTACTCAGGTTCTGGTAAGTTTCGCGTATCGGGAATTAACGCGGACGCACGGACTGAGGTAACCATTACCGACCTTGAAACAGGGGCCGAGACCTCCCTGTCAGGACTTCCGGCTGGAGATCTTCGTAATGTCCGATTTTCGTCGGATGATAGCAAAGTAGCGTTGATCGTCAATGCAGATAATTCTCCTTCTAATATTCACCTTGTTAATCTTGCTGCAGGGTCGGCTAAGCAGTTGACCGATGCGTTGAGTCCCGAGATAGACAGCGAACATTTGGCGGTTAGCGAAATAATTCGTTACAAAAGTTTTGATGGATTAGAGATACCCAGCGTTCTATACAAACCTCTGAACGCGAGTGCTGACAACCCGGTTCCCGGGCTAGTGCTTGTGCACGGGGGCCCCGGTGGCCAAACCCGGACGGGATATCGCGCGATGGTGCAACATCTCGTTAATCATGGCTATGCCGTCCTTGGCGCGAACAATCGTGGTTCATCCGGCTATGGGAAAACATTTTTTCATCTTGATGATAGGAAGCACGGTGAGGAAGACTTACAGGATATCGTTCACGGTAGAGCGTATCTCGAATCACTCGATTGGATTGACGGTGACAAGGTCGGAATCATTGGTGGTTCTTATGGTGGCTACATGGTTGCCGCGGCGCTGGCATTCGAACCGGAGGCATTCGATGTCGGCATCGATATTTTCGGCGTAACAAATTGGGTGCGCACGCTCGAAAGCATTCCGCCGTGGTGGGAGTCATTTAAAGATTCTCTGTATGATGAAATGGGTGACCCCGCGACGGATGCCGAACGACATCGACGCATATCGCCGCTTTTTCATACCGAAAATATCGTTAAGCCAACGTTAGTAATTCAGGGTTCGAATGATCCACGTGTTCTGCAGGTCGAAAGCGACGAGTTAGTCGCGGGCATTCAGGCTAACGAGGTACCGGTTGAGTACATCGTTTTTCCTGATGAGGGACATGGATTCCGGAAGAAGATCAATCAGATTTCGGCGTCGAATGCTTACGTGAAATTCCTTGATACCTATCTTAAGGGCGAAGCAAACAACTAATTTTGATTGCCCCGGTAGCTCAGTCGGATAGAGCACCAGATTCCTAATCTGGGGGTCCCATGTTCGAATCATGGTCGGGGCGCCAAATAAAATTTAACCCATTGATAGATTTCGTATGTCAAAATACCTCCTAACCGAATGGCATCGTATAGATTCTGGGTTGCCAACCCGCCGCCCCCGAGCCCCGAGTTCCCAGCATTCTTCCCGGGTGCATCGCTGATAAAAGTGACCGGTTGCCAAGTCATTTTTTGTAGCAAGGTTGGAAACGCTTGGGGCAAGTTTGCAATTGCAAGGCGAACTTCGGGCTCAAAATTTTCTGGATCGGATGAATAACGTCGTAGTTCATCCATTTTCTGTTTTATCGCGGCTTTGGAGATTTCATTGGATGAAATATCGATTGCCTGTTCCACGGGCACAGCGAGGTCGCTCGCCCAAAACTCGTTAAAGTTTTCCTGCATGCTCGCGACTGCAGGGCTGAGCAATAAAATATCGCGGTCGCGAAAATTGTATTCTTTGTCGAAGTCGAAATACTCGTCGGCCATATTGCGACCGCCTGTGATACCTGAAATGCCGTCAAAAATGGCGGTTTTGTCATGCATACGCTGATTGATGCCGCGAAACTGGGTGACGACATTCCAAAGAAGGCCGAAAAACGATTGGCCAACCGAGACATTGGGATTGTAGATTCGTATGTCGACGTTCTTGTGGGCGGCTAACAGGACCAGTGTCTGGTCCCCAGCGTCAATCAACATGTCGTCCACCAGCACTCTGACTTTGACGCCACGTTCGACGGCGCGATGAAGTTGCTCTGCTGCCAGTTTGCCGACGTTGTCGGTGCCCCAAATGAAGTATTGAACGTCGATACTGTGTTGCGCGTGTAGCGTCAACCAGGCGCGACCCACCAGTGCTTCTTCACCCTGTTCGAGAATGTAAGTTCCGGTTGAGTCGTTCATGCGCGAGAGGCAGGTAGCGCAATTGTCGTCAATCCACTGTGTCAGAGGCTTTGCAGTAATTTCGGTGCTGAAGATCATCAACGCAACCCACAACGTGTTGCGGAGCTTGGATGGCCTTCGGTTGATAGCGGCTGAATTCATAATCACCATACGATTTGCTTAGATCACATGAGTTTACTGTGGCGCATCACAATGGTCCGGATAAAATGCACATTATGAAGAAGCCTAGGAAAGCGCAGTAACTCATTGAGTTACTGCGATTTTCATATAGAAATTTCTTCCAAGTTCGTCGATCAATGCATTGTTTTCAGGACGGTGCATCAGTACCCTATGCGGATAAAATCTTTGGGTAGTGGTAATTGATGGATTCGTTTGTCCGCAGAATACTGTTCGGTTTGATGGGCTTAATGGCCACAGCCAATTCGATCGCCGTTGCCGATGTATTTCAGGAAGGCCTGGAAGCGTTTGGTGACCAGAATTACACGGGTGCGTTGGCGGTCTGGGTGCCGCTTGCTGAACAAGGCGATCTCAATGCGATGTACAACGTCGGATTGATTTATGACGAGGGACTTGGCGTTGCGGAAGATAAAGCTCGTGCACTCGAATGGTATCTCCCTCCAGCAGAAGAAGGTGATGTGTCTGCCCAATTTAACGTCGCCATCATTTATGACTTTGGTACTGGCGTCCGCGAAAACAACGCTAAGGCAATCTATTGGTACACAAAGGCGGCAGAGCAAGCCGACGAGCAAGCGCAATATAATTTAGCGCTGATGTATGCGACCGGAGAGGGTACCAAGGTCAACATAGATGAAGCGATCAAATGGTATCGCCTTAGCGCAGACCTTGGGCTGGCAGCCGCGCAGCATAATCTTGGCCATATCTATGATGTTGGCGAGGGGGTTCCAGAAGACAATCACGAAGCGATGGCGCTCTTCAAACGAGCGGCGACGCAGGGGTATGCCGATTCCCAATATTCGATCGCCCTTATGTATGACGAAGGAGATGGGTTCATCGAAGATGATTTAAGCGCGATCGACTGGTATACGAAAGCGGCCGAACAAGATCACGTAAGCGCACAATTTAACTTGGCAATCATGTATGACGTAGGTAAGGGTATTGCCGAGGGCGATGAACAAGCGCTCAAATGGTATTCGCGAGCGGCTGAGCAAGGCCATGCGGATTCGCAATGGAATCTTGGCATCATTTATGAGAACGGCGATGGCGCTGAAGTTGATATGGGTGCAGCAATGCGCTGGTACCGGCGTGCGGCTGATCAAGGGCACCGCGATGCACAATATGCGATTGCGCTGATGTTCGATGAAGGTATTGGTCTCCCCGAGGACAATACGGCTGCGATTGACTGGTATACACGTGCAGCCGAGCAGGGCGATGCTATGGCGCAAAACAATCTTGGCGCGATGTACGATGAAGGGGAAGGTACGTCAATGAACGATAAGGAGGCGGTGAAGTGGTACAGACTGTCTGCGAATCAAGGCAATACCATTGCGCAAAACAATTTGGGTGCTATGTACTTCGCCGGCGAAGGAATACGAAAAAACAGTGCTGAGGCGTACAAATGGTTCTACATTGCAGGAGAGTTGGGCAACGAAGATGCCAGAAGTAATTTGACCCTCGCGGAAAAACGACTGCTAGGATCACATGTCAAAAAAGGAACTAAGTTGGCCCTGAAATGGCTGAAAAGTTACGGCGGTGATTCCACAGATACGCATTAACATTATCGGGGTCAGAGTAGTACTCTGACCCCGATTTAAATAAAGGAAAGTCGACCAATGCCAGTATCAATACGGGGAAATTGAATTGACTATCCAAACACGCACCATTGAATACAAAGATGGCGATCTTACTTTTGAGGCCTTTATGGCATGGGACGATACCTGCCATGAATCGCGACCGGGGGTGCTGATCTCGCACGCATGGGGTGGGCGGAGTGATTTTGAAGACAACAAAGCCGCTCAATTAGCTGAACTTGGCTATGTTGGATTCGCGATAGATCTGTATGGCAAAGGTGTCAGAGGTTCTAATTCGGACGAAAATACAGTGCTAATGCAGCTGTTATTAAATGATCGGCCGCTGTTGCAACAGCGCATGCATATCGCGTTGAGCCAGTGCAGAAAACAGAAAGAGGTCGACGCAACGCGAGTGGCCGCAATGGGGTTTTGTTTTGGCGGTCTGTGCGTACTCGATTTGGCCCGAACCGGAGCGGACGTTCTCGGGGTCGCAAGTTTCCACGGCATATTCAATCCGCCCGACAACACGGCTGGCAATCAAATTACGGCCAAAGTGCTTGTGCTGCACGGTTGGGACGATCATTTAGCGACAACAGACCAGGTCGTCTCATTGGCCGAGGAATTGACCGCAGCGGGTTCTGATTGGCAGATTCATGGTTACGGGCATACGGTTCATGCTTTTTCGAATCCAAAGGCAAATGATCCCGATCATGGCAACGTCTACAGTCCGGATGCTGATCGTCGTTCGTGGCAAAACCTGCAACTATTTCTAGCAGAGTTATTCTAATATCTTACATAAAGCAGTTATCGAATTCGATTATACGTTCTATGAAAACTACCAATAAAATTGCGTCGCTAATTTTCGCGGGATTACTGATTTCAGGCTGCAGCAATGAAGCCTCCGACGATATCGCCGAAGCGGCGACTGCACAAATCTCCGCGCCCGAAAATGACGCGAACACGGCGGTTACCGCAATCACCGCCGATCTGATGCGTGGCTACGTCAAAGAACTCGCGGACGACAAATATGAAGGTCGCGGCCCCGGATCACGTGGAGACGATCTCGCGCGCCAGTATTTGATCTCAGAACTCGAGCAGCTTGGTTTGCTTCCGGGTGCCGAAGACGGATCGTGGGAGCAACCGTTCGAACTCGTCGGTGTAACCGCCACTCAGCCGACATCGTGGACCTTTACAACCGACACGAGCGATACGAGCGATACGACCTTGCAGCAATGGGACGACTTCATTGTGAGTAGCGGCGTGCAGGCGGAGCGTGCAACGATCAGCTATGCCGAACTTGTATTCGTCGGTTATGGAATTCAGGCGCCAGAATACGAGTGGGATGATTACAAAAGTATCGATATGACCGGCAAAGTTGCCGTGATCGTCAACAATGATCCAGATTGGGATGAGAACCTGTTTGGCGGAGAAAAACGGCTATGGTATGGCCGCTGGGACTACAAATATGCGACAGCTGCGGCGCAAGGTGCGGTTGGCGCGATCATCATTCACACGTCGTCCTCGGCCGGCTATCCGTTTCAGGTAGTGCAAACATCTTGGACCGGAGAGCAATTCGAGTTGACTGCCGAGAGCGAGCCGCGTTTGCAGGCAGCTGCCTGGGTCACTGAAGATTCCGCCAAAACGTTGATTGAAATGGCGGGGCTCGATTTGGACGACCTTCGTGAGGCAGCCGACAACCGAGACTTTGAAGTTGTCCCACTCGGCATTACAACGTCGCTCGAAATGGACGTTTCTCTCAATGTCGTGAAGTCAGCAAACATTTTGGCGTTGATGCCGGGTAGTGACCCAGAACTTAGCGACGAGGTGGTGATCTACACCGCTCATCACGACCATCTTGGCATTGGCACACCGAATGAAGCCGGAGATGCCATTTACAATGGCGCGATGGACAATGCATCTGGCGTTGCTCAAGTAATGGCTATCGCACGCGCACTTAAGCAATTGCCGGAAGCGCCACGTCGTTCGATTTTGTTTGCGCTTGTCGGTGCAGAAGAGCAAGGCCTATTAGGTTCAAAATATTACGCGGCTCACCCAAGTTTCGCCCCAGGCAAGATTGCCGCTAATTTAAATTACGATGGCGGCAACATCTGGGGACATACGCACGATGTTACTTACATTGGGTTGGGTAAGACTTCGATCGATACGATCGTGAGTGGCATTGCAGCAGAGCAAGGGCGCGTGGTTAAGCCCGATCAGTTTTCGGACAGGGGCTATTTCTATCGTTCAGACCAATTTAGTTTCGCGGAAATTGGTGTTCCCGCGATGTATCTCGATACGGGCACCGATTTTGTCGATCGCCCGCCGGGCTGGGGTGCGGAACAACTCAACCACTACACAGATGTTAACTATCATCAGCCCAGTGATGAGTATGATGATAGCTGGAATTTTGAAGGCATGATTTCAGATGCCCAGCTGGGTTTCTGGACAGGTCTTGCTATCGCCAATGCAGACGAAATGCAGACCTGGGCCACTGGCGACGAATTTGAGGCGGCGAGACTCGAAGCACTTGATGCCGAGAAGCCTTAGCATCAAGTGATTTTACTTGTAGCGCGCGGACTAGTCGTCCGCTGCTGTCCGTCGTTGGGCCGCAATCGCATATAGGATGAGCCCTAAAAGAAATAGTGCGCCGGTAACAACCCATGATCGCATTGTCGATTGCGCTCCAATAAACAAGCAAACCATTAGCGCGATTATGGGGATGGTGTAGCCGCCTTTAAGTCGATACGCGGCCGCACGTTCTTCTTCGGTCGCCTTATTGCGAATGATTGGCAATGAACCGATACACAGTACGTAAGAAATTAGGCGCATAAGGGAACTTGCTGCAGCCAGCCAGGCGAACGAACCCGAAAGTGCAAATGCCAGCCCTAGTCCGCCAAGCATTAGAATCGAGTTACTTGGTGTGGAGTACTTTTCATGAACGTGTCCGAACCAGCTGGGCAACATACCTTTCTCTGCGAGCGCGAAGGGCAATCGGGGCACCGCGAGCATTATGCTGGAGAGATTGCCGCCGATTGAAAAGAACGCGGCAAACGTGATTAGAATCGCGCCTTTAGGCCCCATAAGTTCGCGCCCAACATCCATTAGTGTCGTTCCGGGGGCCCCTGGATTCTCCAGGACTGAAATAAAAGTGATGACAATTAGAAAGTAAAAAATGCCAACGATAATGGGAGTCATCACCAACGCGCGCGGTAGCGTTTCTTTTGGATTTTTCGTTTCACCCGACATGATTGTTGCGGATTCGAAGCCAACAAAAGCGTAGATGAGCAATAGCGTTGTATCACCAAGGTCATCTATCTTGGGTAGCGTGTCAGGAAATAATATGTCGCCACTTACATGTTGCATGCCGAGGACAATCAAAAGAACGATCGGCACTATTTTGAAAACGGTGATGACCGCCATCGTTCGAACGCCTTCCTTAACGCCCAGAATGTTGACCCAGGTTAGCGTGATACAGATGGTGACAATCAACAGGATTCGACCGATGCCGTCAGAGAACCACGGAATTACGGCGCCGAGGTACAAGGCCATGACCGTCGTGTTGGCGGCGAAAGCAGCCACGCGACTGACAAATAACAGCCATCCCGTGCTAAATCCTGCTAACGGACCGAACGCTTTGGTCGTAAACAAAACGGGCCCGCCGGATTCTTTAAAATAGCTCGCGAGCTCGGCAAAGGTTAGCACTATTGTAATGACCAACACGCCCACAATCAGGAAAAGCCACGGGCTTAAGATGCCGGCCCGTGCAGCGACTACGGACGGCAGTGCAAAAATGCCTGCGCCGATAATCGAATTCAACACGAGGATTGCAGCGCCTGCCATCCCGATGCCGCGTAACAGGTTTTTCTTGTTAGTCGTTTCTTTTTGTTCTGTTGACACAGTGTTTCCTTATATTCGTCGCCGGGGCCGAACGGATGACAGTTTCGCCATATTGCGGCAAACAATCAAATTAGCGAGAAAGGCTGGTATAAGCTCGATCAATGAATCGGCCAGATTGACCGAATTTTGCGTCAAATTCTGCAGTCGGATTTGCAGCAATAACTTGTTCCAGTGTTTTTCCCTGATCAATCATGGTGTCGATTCGTTGACGTACGGTGGCTAGCATCAGAATATAGTCGGCTAAATCGGTATAGCCTAATACCGGACCATGTCCAGGAATAACGATGGTCTCCTGATTGATAAGGTCGAGTACACCCTCGCAAAATTCAATCATGCCGTCCAAATCTCCACCGTTTCCGGCATCAATGAACGGGTAACCGGCGTTGAATACATCTCCCAGGTGAACGACGTTACTGTTGCGAAAGAGAATCGCAGTATCGCCAGTGGTGTGAGCAGGGCCGAAATGCACTAAATCAATCGTGTCTCCATTGAAGTGGAATTGCATCCTTTCTGTAAAGGTAATGATGGGTTTTGCAGCGTCCGGGAAGGGTGGTTGTTCATAGATAAAATCAACCAGGTCAACTGCCTGCGAACTCGCCATCATTCTTCGAGAATTGGCCTGTGACACCATCCAGGCTCCATCGCGAGCAAGCGCAGGGTTGCCGTTTGCGTGGTCAAAATGCCAATGCGTGTTGATTGTAAAATCAATTTCGCCGCCACCCAATTCGCCAATTTTGTCTTTAAGGCGCGGAATCATTTCTGGGAACTGACTATCAACCATTAGTACGCCCTGATCGCCGATTGACGCCAGGACATTACCGCCAACACCAAACATGACGTGAATGCCGGGCGCCACAGTTTCCACGCGAATTTCAGTGTTCGCTAGATCCCACCCGAAGGCTGCGCCCATCTCGTCAAAAGTGACATATTCATGCGCGGACGCAGGAACGCAGGTGGCGAGGAAGCAATACAATGCAAGAAGCCGTCTCATGAAGTCATCCTTTTGGGTGAGGAATTGCTAGGAAGCATAGTAGTCCAAGCCATCCAACGGTAGCATGAATAATTATCGGTGAAGAACCATTAAGATGCGGTCTGGTTCGATAGTGACAATAGACAACATATAGGGAATGTCGAATGAAATTAGTGAAAGTGCAGATCGTACTCATGGGTGTTTGTCTCGCGATTGGGTCACCCTTATTTGCGGCAGAATTGTCGGAAATTCGAAATTACATCGAATATTCGCCGACATTCGCGAGTGCGGGTCAACCGTCGAAAGAGCAATTGGCCTTGCTGCCCAATGCGGGCTTCGAGCGAGTGGTATATATCGCGCTTAGCAATAGCGGTAACGCAATCGCGGATGAGGATGCCATGGTCAAAGAATTGGGAATGAACTACGTCCATATCCCGGTCATATGGGATGCACCGACGGCGTCCGATTTCTACACATTCGCAAACGTGATGCGACATGAGCCTGAGCGAAAGACGTTATTGCATTGTGCGGCTAACTATCGTGCGTCTGCATTTAGTTTACTTTATCGAGTCCTGTATGAAGACGTTCCGCTCGCGACCGCTAAAGCAGACATGGACAAAATTTGGACGCCGAATAAGATTTGGAACGATTTGATTCACGCAGTGTTGGAAGAAAACGATGTTTCGCCAAACTGCGATGTCTGTGAATGGAAGATTGCCGAGGACTAAACTAAACACTCGTGCACGGGCGCAATACCCGCGGGGAATTCAAAATGAGAAATGTAAGCAAGAAGGTTCGATTACCATGGGCAAGTTGGCGGACTTCGTTGTCCTGTCTGACAATCTCCTCACCATCGACCCGGATCTGATCAAGGATGTGACCGTCATGAAAACATACGTTGTTGGTAAAGCCGTCTACGAAGCACCGTAGCGAGCGAATACTTTATGCGGCAGGCAATCGCAATTGCGGGCAATATTGGTGCCGGGAAATCAACGATGGTTGAATTCTTAAGTCGCACCTACGGCATTGCGCCGTACTATGAGCCGAGCGAAGATAACCCATATCTTCCTGACTTTTACACCGATATGAATCGTTGGGCGTTCCGATCCCAACTGTATTTCCTCAGTAACAAATTTCGCATCCACCAGGAATTGGACCGAATGCCGGGTTTGGTCGTTCTTGATCGGACAATATTTGAGGATGCAGAGATTTTTGCGACCGCTTTGCATGAGATGAAGCACATTGATAATCGTGACTGGGAAACTTATCAGGCTTTCTATCATTCGATACTCGATGCAATCGAACCGCCGGATTTGATGATCTATTTACGCTGCTCGATGCGCACTCTGCGAAAGCGCATTCGGTTGCGGGGCAGGGCGATGGAACAGGACGTCCCACTTGCCTATCTAAAACGCCTCGAACGTTTATACGAAAATTGGATCGCGTCTTATGATTTGAGCGAAGTACTAATTCTCGAAACGGACAATCTCGATTACATCCAGAACCTAGTTCACCGACTAGATGTCATGGAAAGAATTGAGGCGATGCTACCCGCTGAAGTTGGCAAGCCAAGTTGCTAGTCATAGGCAGTCTGTACGGAAGAGGTGCAGGCGACCTGAGTTATGCATATAACAGCCAAAGCGCTGACAATCGCATAAATGCGTTTCATTGAAGTTGTCCTCAGTAAGTTTCAAGCCGATTTTAAGTGGCTCATGACTGGTTTCTTGGTGGACACGAGTGCCGGATAGCGTGCCTCTACCTGATCAATTCCGACCGGCTGCTTTGGGTGACTTGCAGACCTTTTTACTGCCCCGAATACTAGCGCCCGAGCGACCATAGTTGCGGCATAGCATGCGGTCAATGAAGCGTTTTATGAAATTCTCGATATTAACGACTGGATATGTGCGCCTGGGAGTCACTGAGATTGGTTAAATCTGACACATTTTGCTGAGTCAATGACCGACTCACAGCTAGACGTCAGTTCGAAAACAACTCGACAAAAGTTGACGGTACCGCAATGCCATCTGCCATTGCCGGTGTAAATTGGCTTGAAGTGACTGTTTGTCTTAACGCTTCCCGACAGGTTTCTGTCGGCATAATGCCATCAGAGTGCTCTACCCGAGCATTCTCGGCCTTGCCCGTTTCACCCAAATACGCAAGCACCCAGACAACGTACCGCGCGCGCTTTGGGCACGCGTCGTGAAACGGTTGTTTTTTCGCGATGACTCGTTGTCCCGCGATGTGATCGTAGCCATACGCCTTTATGTTTTCTTCGTAACCAGGATTCAGATGGATATCAATACTGTGTTGCTCTTCTTTCTTGATGACTTCAGCGTTGAACTCAACCCGAAACTGGAGAAAAACGGACGCTGATTTTCCATTGATCATTGCTGGGTTTAGACGCGCTTTCTTCGACGCTTTCATAATCTCAGCAGTAAATACTTTCTCGAACGAATTGGGGGCGATGCAGTTCGGCATCTCCATTTTTCCGTTCGTTTTAATAACGCCAAAGCAAGTCAGGATCAGGGAGGTCTTACCCTTAACATCCTTTGGCCATTTGATGAGGTTGTAGAGTCTTCGTTTTGTGTCTTCAACGTCGAAATTGGCAGGACGAAAACTGGTCTCTGCGCTAGTGTCGGTTCCCAGGCAGCAAAGCAGCATTATGAAAAAAAGATATCGCATTTCGGTATGGTCTTTCCCTAGATTCCTATTGCTTAGAGACCGTCATTTGATACAGGTTCCATTAATTCGTGGATCAATCAGAGGAAAAAATGACCTCGTCGTTCTGCATCGCAGCCTAGTCCCCAAGCGCAAGATTCTTCTGCCAAAACTCCAGCATTGATTTGAACACGTGTAGTTGAGCAGCGTCATCGCTAATGCCGTGTTTTCGCATTGGATAAATCATCATGTCAAAGGTAATGCCGGCCTCGATGAGCCCGTCGCTGAATGCCCAGGAGTTTTGCGGATGTACGTTGTCGTCATAGGTGCCATGTATCAACATCAAACGACCTTGAAGGTCCGCTGCGCGAGCAGTATTGGATGAGGCATCATAGCCTTCCTCGTTATCCTGTGGCCGACCCATGTAGCGCTCCGTGTAGATTGTGTCGTAGTAACGCCAATCACTAACCGGAGCAACTGAGGCACCAGCGGCGAATTCGCCACTGCTGGTCATTGCTTGCAACGTCATTGACCCACCACCACTCCAACCCCAGATGCCGACTCGGTCTGGATCGACGTAAGGCTGTGATTTCAACCACGCGATTCCGTCCAAAAGATCATTCATTTCGACCGGACCATATAATTGCTTAGCGATTGTATTCGCATCTATTTTGCTTTTGCCTGCAGCACTTCGATTGTCGACCAGAAAAACAATGGCACCACTGTCGGCAAGAAGTTGGTGATAGTAGCCACGGCCGCCGCCTTGCCATCCGTTCAAGACGGTAGGGGCGGAAGGTCCACCATAAACGTAAGTCACGACGGGATACTGCTTGGTGGCATCAAAGAAGCGCGGTTTGAGCATCATTGCCGGCATGTCGAATCCGTCGCGAGCATCAATTGAGAATAACTCCCACGATTGGAGATCGAATCGATTGGGGATATCACTACTGGTATCGTGAATCAAGTGTGTGTCGCCACCGTTCGAGCGCTGCACAATCAAAGTGGGCGGCCGATCGAGTGCCGATGAACGATCAATAAATGCGTCACCGGTCGGACTGAAACGAATTGAATGGACGCCGTTCGTCTGCGAGATTCGTTGCATGTCGCCACCGTCGAATCCGATCCGATAGAGGTGGCGTTCTGTTGTGGATTTTTCCAAGGCCGTGAAATAGACAACCTCATTATCTTCGTCAACGTAGCTAATTGCCTGACTCATTCCTGGCGCGCCACCGGATGCGCGTAGTGCCCAATTACCACTCGTTACCGGGTGCGATAAAGTTCCATCGGCATTGAACATATAGAGGTGTGCGTAGCCATCTCTTTCGGACCGCCAGAGAAATTTATCGCCTTTCAGGAAATACAGATCGTCATGGACGTTGACCCAGCCGGCATTCTGTTCTCGTATCAGATGGGCCGCGTCGCCAGAGTCTGAATCGACTAAGAATATATCCAGCTTTGTTTGTGGACGATTCATTATCTGTACAGCAATTCGCTTGCTATCGGGTAACCACTGAATGCGAGCGAGATACTCATAGAGCGTGCCGCCCAAATCTACCCACGTTGTTTCGGCATTTTCGAGCTGTACGACACCCGCGCGAACCTTCGGATTTGCCTCGCCCGGTTTTGGATGTCGTTGCGTGATAACTTTTGGCAAATAGGGTTCAAAGTCGACGTAGTGCATCTCGCCAACGCCCGATTCGTCCGATTGAAGATAAGCAATTGCGCTTGAGTCGGGTGCCCATTCATAGCCGCGGTCTGCTCGATTGAGTAGTTCCTCCCAATAGACCCACGAGACAGTGCCATTCAGTCGTGTATCTGAGCCGTCTGTTGTGAGGCGTGTTTCTTCTTCGTCCGTGATATTCCAAACATAAATGTCATTGTCGCGAACAAACGCAAGCGATTGGCCGTCGGGTGAAAATCGTGCTGATGACTCATCAGCGTCCGTACGCGCAATCGCGGATACTGTTGATGTATCGAGATCGAGCAACAGAATGTCACCGGATTTTTGGTATAGCGCTCTTCGCCCGTTGGGGCCGAATGCGTCTGGCCAGCCGAGTTCTTCCAGCGGCTCATCCGGCTCAAGGATTTCTGTCATGTCGGAGATTGCACGCGCAGCGTCAACGAGGTTTCTTCGCCTGCCAGTGTTGGGATCGAAGCGTTCCAGGGTGCGCTCAATTTTTGGTTCTGTGTTTTCGTATAGAACCACAGTCCTATTGTTCAGCCAGCTTGCCCTGGGCAACGCCATCGCGTTTTTGCCGTTCTCGCTAAAGGCCCAGTCCAGTTCCAGTCGTTCATCCTGTGCCCAAGCACCAGGCGTTGTGGCGACAGCGAGCAGAAATGTGGCGGTCAGAGTGAGCGCAAAGTTGCGATTCATCGTGGTGAGCCTTTGATCAATGATGAGTTTTAGTTAACAAGCTGCTCGCGAACTGCTATTTTCAGCGGCAGTTTACCTGACTGGATAATCAACTGCATGAGCGATACAGCGCCTGAAAATGGAAACGCACCCGACGACAGCGCCGGGGTAGGCGATGACGCACCGCCAGATAGCGCGGCGATACGAAAATTTGCGTTGCCGTCCCTGTTAGGGATCGCGACGTTTTTGACGCCTGTGAAGATCGACGGGAATTGGACCATTTTAATGGGGCTGATTTCAGATAAGACTATTGAGATCATTGGCAGCGGGATGCCGTGGGTTGTCTACGCCTTGCTTTGCATCAGCGCAGTTGGGACGCTGTATGCCAAGACGATCGGACGGCGCAATGTAACCGAGGGTTCGCTTTTCAATCGGCTGTTCAACGTTGCGCCTATTTGGGTCGCATTGAGGATTGCCGGATTCGTCATGGGCACCATGACGATCTTTCAGATTGGCCCGGAAATGTTTTGGCAACCCAGTACAGGCGGTACGGTCCTAAATGATCTGGCCGTTGCCATTGTTCCTATTTTCTTGTTTGCGGGTTTGTTAATGCCGTTTTTGACCGACTACGGCTTAATGGAATTTGTAGGGACGATGTTAAAACGGTCATTTCGGCGCTTGTTCACATTGCCCGGGCGGTCGGCAATTGATGCGCTGGCATCCTGGATGTCGTCTGCACCGGTCGGTGTGCTAATTACGATTCAACAGTATGTTAGTGGCCACTACACGAGTCGCGAAGCTGCGGTTATCGCCACCAATTTTTCGGTGGTGTCGGTGCCGTTCGCGTTGCTAGTTGCAAAAACGATAGGCGTTGATGATCGCTTTCCGCAATATTATCTCGCCGTCGTTGTCACTGGTGTTATTACGGCGATGATAATGCCGCGGATTCCGCCGCTATCCCGATTTTTAGATACGCCGTTCGACAAACTGCATCCGATGCGAGAGAAAGCCTCTGCCGGGGATGGTTCTTTGCTAAAAGAAGCCGTCGTTCTTGCAACCACACGTGCCTCAGTCGCTGCACCTTTGAAGGATCAATTTCGCGTCGCGGCCGGACACATTTTGGATATTTGGTTTGGACTGGTGCCCGCAGTCATTGCGGTCGGCGGAGCAGGGCTTATCCTCGCTGAAGAAACTACCATTCTGCAGACGATAACGGCACCGTTGGTGCCAGTGCTGACGTTCCTGGGTTTGCCGGAGGCAACAGAGGCGGCCCCAGCCTTAATCGCGGGGTTTCTTGATATGTTCTTGCCGGCGCTTTTGGGTTCTAGTATTGAATCCGAGTTCACGCGCTTTGTTATCGGGGTCCTTTCGGTCACGCAGTTAATTTACATGTCAGAGATCGGAATCTTGATGCTCAAGTGCGAGATACCGCTAAAATTCTGGCACCTGTTGGTCATATTCATCATGCGTACGATCATCAATTTGCTCATCGTTCTCGCTTTCGCGCATTGGGTGGTCTTTTAATCGAACATTCCTGATTTCGCGAGTTGGCGAGCGATGCGTGTCATTTCGTGGCCCTTGCCGTTTTCATCGAAGCTACCGAAGAAGGCGATGACCAAATCGCGTGATGGCGATACATACAGGCCCTGACCGCCGAATCCGCCCTTGAAGAAATCACCATCCTGCATCACAAAATCCCACTGATAGGTGTTGTGTCGGGGGAGTTCGCCGTCGATGCGCTTTTTTTCTTCGTCCCCGTCCGCCACAAATATTTCAGGCCGTCCACCTTCCTGAATCTTTTTCAAGTAGGCATCTGAAATGATCGGTTGCACACCCGCACGGCCACTTGGGGTAAATAGCAGACCGAAACGCGCCATGTCTCGCAGTGTCGAGCTGATGCCACCGCTCGCAATCGGAACGCCGCGCCGCGGAGCGACAATTATTCCGTCAGCTTCTGCGCCCATCTTTTGCCATATCTCGGTTGAAATCATATCGGCGTAGGGTTGACCACTAATTGATTCAGCAATCCAACCGAGAATGAACGTATTCGGCGACGTGTACTCGAACGCTTCGCCTGCTGGTCTATGTGCCTCGAGCGTCTCCATATAGGCAAACGGGCTATCCAGCGTAGCCTCCGTAGCTCGTAACCAGCCAAGAGATGCTTCGTATTGGTAATAGCAACGATCGGGGTTGTCGTAGGCGCCTTCTTCGCCTTCCAGGCAGCCAATGCCCGAGGACATATCGAGAACGTCCTGTACGGATACACAGGCCCAGCCGGAGTCCTGCAGCGATGGCAGATACGTTTCAACGCCTTTTGTGACATCGATTAACTCGCGGTCTTCAAGCATCGCTATTAGCGATGCCGCATGTCCTTTCGAAACTGACATATAGAGGTGTTTGTCTTGTTGGCGCATGCGTGGATACGCTTCAAAAACTATCTTGCCGCGGTGCAGGACGAGTGCGCCATTGACAGTCGAATTATTCACATAGTCTTGTAAAGATTTTTCGCCATCGCCTGTAGTCGTTGAGAAATTCGTTACGTCTTTTCGTGTGCTCAGCGGCAAATCTCGTGTCGAGCCGCCACGGCTAATGACAGAGTGGTTCCAAAATTCCGGCATGTTTAGAAAAACGTAACGCATCAACGCTCCGCCTTCGTCCCAATTATCGGCGGTCCATTCATTCCGAAATGCGGTGGCTTCTTCGAGTGAGAAGCCGGTGTCATCGCTCATAGTGTTTCCTGATGCGGTGAATAGAAATAGCAGTATTAATATTCTTTTCATAATTCCAACTCCGACTAACCTAATGATGGTCGTTCATCGACGACGTCGAGCGCGGCTTCCAGTGCACGACCCACCGTAATTAATTTACCTTCGTCGAACAGGTTGCTCCACAACGTAACTGAGCGAGGAACCCGGTGCAGCGTTTCATCGCTGTCGTTCTCGGGATGATTAAAGAGAGGCCGAGGTTTTATTTCGTCGAATCCTGCACGAAGGGTAAGTGACGGCTGCCCTGTGAAATTGGTCAGACTCAGCATGGGGTTGCCGAAACTTGGGCCGAAGATTACATCTGCCTGAGCAAAGAACTTGTGCGCTTCTTGCATGACGCTTCGGCGCAGCCGATCTCCCTGCACATAATCAACAGCGGAGTAGTAGCGCGCTTGCCTGAAACTATTTGGCCAGGCGTTGTCTATTTGCCTGCGCAATAAGTCATCGCGGCCAGACAGCGTGAGTTCTTCAAACGCAGCCGCGGATTCGACACCTAGCGCCGCCATGATTTCGGCTACGGGTAACTCGGGCAGAGATATCTCAATGATCGTTGCACCGAGGCTCCTGACCTTCTCCAACGCCACAAGATCGACGTCCTGCACGTTCTCGCCTTCAAACCAACTGGGGTCGTAAGCGATGGTCAGATCGGACACAGATTGACGGCCATCGTAAGCGAAGCCCTTATCGATCGAGCCGCTGTCAAATCCGTCATATCCGTTGAGCGCGCTCAAGACCATCGCGGTGTCTTCGGTAAAACGGCACATGGGTCCAATTTTGTCGAGCGACCAACACAGTGCCATTGCGCCGACGCGTGACACGCGACCGAACGTAGGCCGCAGCCCCGACAGGCCGTTTCGATCTGCGGGCGAAACAATGGATCCTAATGTTTCGGTGCCGATACCGAATGAGCAAAGCGCGGCTGCCGTTGCGGAACCTGAGCCTGCGGATGAGCCTGACGCGCCTTCTTTCGGATTCCATGGATTTCGGGTTTCGCCACGGAACCAAACCTCACCCCAGGCGAGTGCACCGAGCGTCGTTTTGCCCAAAAGGACAGCGCCTGCATCCCTTAGTTTTCGCACGACGGCTCCGTCACTGGTCGCTACGCGATCCTTGTAGGGTTCAGCGCCCCAGGTGGTTCTAATGTCGGCGGTGTCCAGCAGGTCCTTCACGCCATAAGGGATGCCATGTAAAGGCCCACGCACCTGTCCAGTGGCGCGTTCGCGATCCGCTTCATCCGCTTGCTGACGCGCGAGGTCGGCGGTCACGGTTACAAAACATTCCAACGCATCGCCGTAGGTTTCGATGCGTGACAAATAGATCTCAGTTAATTCCCTGCTGCTAATTTGGCCAGTGGTCATCCAGCGTGCTTGCTGTTTGACGGAAGCAAACGCGATGCTTTCCGCATCATCAGGAATTGCCGCGATTTCTTCGGGAAAGAGGGCGAGCGAATCAGCCTGATCGGGATAGGCAACGCCAGGGAGCCTTGGATCGAAATGACACGCCGGTTGCAATGTGATGGGGATGTCTTGCTGGCGTCGTTTTTCCAGCGATGCGATCTGCTGAGCAAAGAAACCATCGTCACCTTCCTCGATTGCGCCGCCGAGTATTTGTCGACGTTCTGCTTCCGAGAATGCCAGACCAAACAATTTCTCAGCCTCTGCCAGAGTGCGTTCCGTAATTTTCTCGTCGAAACCGGCCCAGATACCGTCCGTCGCCGGGTCGTTTGCGTCATCTGGGCTGCCGCAAGCGGCCAAGGTCATTGAGCCACCGCCTAACAACGCGGCTGCGAGGACTTTGCGGCGGTTTAAGAGTGTCTGTTCATCATTATTCATAGCGGATCCCCAAGCGGCTGGCGGTTAGTTTCGTTATTCTCTGTCGCATGGATCAGTTTAACACTCGGTGGCCGGTCACTTCCGCAGCAATCGACATGACACCCACTGATCCGTGCGTCGGTGATACGTTGGGTGTCGTGGTCATCGTTTTCGAAAAAGCCGCGAGCAGACAAGTCGTGAAACGACGAAATCGAGATTCGAACAATGTTGCGGTTAACCGAGGTATAGGATCATCGTGTTGTGGATGGCGCACAATTCGGTAAGCTTGCCCCTGGTATTAGGCGATATTTTCGGAAGCCTGCTTGGCTTGACGGAATTGTGCAGGATAAACTCGAGCGCTGTATTTTTGATTCGCGCGACGATTTGCAACATTGATAATCAGGGATTACTCATGACGTCAACGAACAGCTTTCTACGAAAAACACTTCGAATAAGTGGCTTTGCTGCAATTGCATCTTTGTGCATTGCGAGCGCGTTTGCTCAAGACGAAGCCGAAGAAGAAGGTCTGACTCCAGCGTGGACCGATTTGGCCGATAGCGAGCGACGGGACGTAATGGCGTTCGCAGAGGACTATAAAACGTTCATGGCAAGCGCTAAGACTGAGCTTAGTTTCGTCGTAGAGGCGATCAAAGTGGCACGCGCTGATGGGTTTCGTGAATTGACCGAAGACAGCAATATTCGGCCCGGCGCTCGCTTCTATGACATCAATCGAGATCGCACCTTATCGCTAATCGTCATTGGCTCGAAAAGTCATATGGAAGGCTTTCGTGTGGTGGGTGCACACGTTGATTCCCCGCGCCTTGAGCTCAAAGGTCGACCTCTTTATGAAATGGAAGGATTCGCTCTGTTTCAGACCTACCGTCATGGAGGCATCAAAAATTATCAATGGGTCAATCTGCCGTTAGCCCTGGTTGGGCACGTAGACAAAAAGGACGGAACACGCGTGTCAATTTCCGTTGGCCTGGATCCGGACGATCCGATTTTCGTCATTCCGGACTTATCGCCACATGTCGATCAGGATTATCGCGAGCGCATGAATCGTGACGTGATTATGGGTGAGGAGCTGGATCCGTTGATCGCTTCGTTCCCCGATGAAAATAATTCAGTTTCGAACGCGGTGCTCACGTATCTGGCAGAAGAATACGACATCGAGGAAGAGGATTTAGTGTCAGCAGAATTGGTCTTGGTGCCTGCAATGGCGCCGCGCGACGTCGGCTTCGATCGCAGCATGATGGCCATCTACGGACAAGACGACAAACTGTCTTCATACACCGCGCTGCGGGCGATTCTCGAACAGAAGTCACCCGAACATACCTCGATCGCATTTCTGGTCGACAATGAAGAAGTCGGCAACGTCAATAATACGGGTGCACGATCAACTTACCTCGTCGACTTAATGAGTCAGCTTATCTATCGCCAACGAGGTGATGACTATAGTGATTATGATCTCCGCATCGCACTGCGTAACACCAAAGTTGTTTCATCGGACGTCAACCCAGGTGTACATCCTTCGTACCCCGGCGTTTGGGAAGCAGGCAATGCACCGCGATTGGGTTACGGCGTCAATCTGAAACTTTACGGTGGCGGCTTCAATGCTAATTCAGAATATATCGCGTGGAATCGAGCTTATTTGGACGATGCGGGCGTCGCCTGGCAAACCGCCACTTACAAAGGCCGTGCATCTGGTGGAACGATTGGTAGTTCATTGTCAAAGGACAATATGGAAGTGATCGATTACGGCGTGCCGTTGCTGTCGATCCATTCGACTTATGCAATTAGCTCCAAGGTCGATGTGCATATGCTGTATCGCGCGATGGATGCCTTTTACCGATTTGCTGATTGAAACGCGGTCATTCGGCGCGCTGCGGCGTTGAGGTTTGATTCGAAATACTCAAGGACTTCGGGTTCATTCCATTGTCGAACTGCATATCGTTACCAGGGCAGTGTGTAACCCTCTGCGTGCCAAAACCCGCCGCTGTTTTCGAGGTTTAACTCGTCCAGTCGGGCGATTAGGCCTGCTGCTGAATCAACCGGAGATATGCCTTCGCCGCCAGTCATATCGGTCGCAACGTAACCTGGGTGCAATAGCGCCACTGCAATCCCTTTGGGCGACAGGTCGTGATGCAAATTGACGCCGACCATGTTGACTGCCGCTTTCGAGCAACGGTAACCGTAGTTATCACCGGACCCGTTGTTCTCCATCGAGCCGACACGACTGCTGACGATGCCTACTTTAGATCCGTCACTAAGATTTTTCTGTAACGCTTTCGTGACGCGCAACGGACCCAGCGTGTTGATGTGATATTGCTGAATCATCAGGTCAAAATCGATTGTGTCGAGTTTATCCCAGCCACCGATACCGGCATTGTTCAGTAAGATATCGACCGGCTCATCACCGACCGTGTTCGCCAACTTTGCAACATCGTCAGCGTTCGAGACATCGATGTTGTCGATGACGCGAATCCCCAGTGCCGCGAGTTCGGCGTTGGATTGCCGACATACGCCTAAAACGCTGTCGTTGCGGCCACGATACTGACGACAAACCTCCAAGCCGATGCCGCGATTGCAGCCCGTCACCAGAACCGTTACCACTAATTCTGATCCTCACGAGATAGTGTCTTGGTCAATTGATATAAGAATTCCTGACCTTCAAAAAAGGATTTGATCAGAATGCGTTCGTTCTGTCCGTGCGCACGAACGTCGTCAATATCACCAAACAATCCAGAGACACCGTAAACCGGAATACCGGCATTGCGCAGGTACAAACCGTCCGTGGCGCCAGTGCTCATCGTCGGAATCACCGGTACTCCGGGCCACATTTCCTCGGTCGTCGCTTCGATCGCGCCAAGCATCTCTTCCGTCAAGGGTGATGGTGGCGACAATTTGGGCGCTTCAACCTCAGTAACAGTCACAAGGTTATTGCCAATTACCGTTTCCAGGGTGCTTTGCACTGCCCCGACGGATTCCCCGGGCAGGACACGGCAGTTGACGGTTGCCCGTGCGCGTTGTGGCAAGGCGTTGTCAGCGTGACCTGCATCGAGACGTGTAGCCACACAAGTTGTACGCAGTCTGGAATTGTAATGTGGCGTTCCAGAGAGATACGCGATCGCTGCCGGGTCCGGAGGACTTTGCAAGACACCGCGCATCGCATCCCCAAGCTCGCCTTCTTCAAGCTCTGCCGAGCGCTCGAAAAACATCTGCGTAACTTCATTAATGCTCACGGGGAAATCGTGATTGCGAATTCGGACTAAAGCATCCGCCATGTGATAAATCGCGTTGTCTTTGACCGGTAGTGAGCTATGCCCACCCGGGTTGGTGGTCTCTAGAATGTAGGTTACATAGACCTTTTCACTGGCCTGCACCGAATTGGTAATGTGGATGCCGTCTTTAATATTGCCGCCACCGCCTTCATTGAGTGCATATTCAGCATCAATCAATTCGCGATGATTTTGCAGCAACCAGTCGACGCCGTTGTGGTCGCCACTCTCTTCATCCGCTGTCAGGGCAACGATGATGTCGCGATCGGGTTGAAAACCTTCTTCTTTCAAGCGAATCAAATTGGCGATGTATATCGCTGCTTCATCTTTGTCGTCTGTGGTACCGCGACCGTAGTAGTAGTCGTCCTGCTCGATGAATGTGAATGGATCTAACGTCCAGTCCGCGGGGTCGGCAGCAACCACATCGATATGCGCCAGTAGCAATAAGGGCTTTCGACCTGAGTCGCGGCCTCGATATCGTGCAACCAGGTTGCCTTTTTTATCTACCGGCCCCAGAACGCGCACGTCTTCGGTCGGGAAGCCGGCAGCAATTAGACGGTTAGCCATTGCTTCGGCTGCGGCCGTGTTGTCGCCGGTTTCGTCCGTTGTATCGATCTCGATGAGTTCTTTGAGGAAATCTTTCGCGAGTTGCTGATGGGGCAACAGGTCACTTGCCGGGGCTGGCAGGATGTCTGCGGCGACTACGTCAGCAGTTTCTTCTTGGGTACTTGCGTCTTCCGAGCCACAGCCAACCAGCGTGAGGGTGGCGAATAAGTGGATCGACAGCAAAAGTCGGGATGTTTTGGTCATGCGATTTCCTCAAATTTTCAGGGAGTGCTGAAGACGTTATTTTGACCTAAGTTGGAGTGCTTCCGAAAGCCTTAAATACAAATGAAATCAATGTCAAATATCTTTTACATTGAGGACGTCCACAATGGATTTGTCGTTTCAGGAATAAAGCATCTTAGGCTCTCTTGCCATCAATATCTGCTTATTTTGTGCACATTTTATTTAGGTATTTTAATTAGTTACGACGAATAATTCAACTGGAATATTGATGCTGCCGGCACGCCTGATGGGAATTGTTCTGTCCGTCGTCGCCGTTGAAGTTGTATTTCACATTGTCATTGCCATCTTCGCTAAAGATGAAGGCACGGATGAGCGCGATCGACTCATCGCAGCGAAGGCCGCCCAAATTTCTCACTACAGTCTTGCCGTCGGTTGCCTGACAGCGGTCGGACATCTGGTCTTTGCCACGTTACAGGAAGCGGCTGTTGGTGTTAGTTTGCAATCCGCCATTCTGGCCGCCAACGTAATCGTATTCTCCTTTATTTTGGCGGAAGTGGTTGGTTTTAGCCTGCAGCACTTTTACTACCGACGGGTAGTTTAGCGTGCGTAAATGCAACATTCGCAATTGTATTCGCGAGTTGCGTGCAGCCGCCGGTGAAATGACGCAGTAACAGTTGGCGGACAAGATCGGGGTGACTCGGCAAACAGTAGTCGCAATTGAGAGAGCCAAGTACTCTCCGTCTCTCGAAGTGGCTTTTCGGATCGCCGCCACCCTGGAAACCAGTTTGGAAGATGTCTTTCAACATCAACCGTAATCGTGTCGACTCCCGATTAGTAGTAAAGTGGTGTCGCCGACAACGGGTTAACCAAAAATAAGAATAAGGGGTGTATGGCATGCGGCGACTTTCTCTATTGTGTTTGATTTTTGCTTCAACGGTGTCCTACAGCGCTGAAATCGATCGAAGCGAATTTCCCGACAATCTGAAGGCGATGGAATGGCGTGAAGTGGGCCCTTATCGCGGCGGGCGCTCGGCGGCAGTTGCGGGAATTCCCAATGATCGCAATACCTATTACTTCGGCAGTACCGGTGGCGGTGTGTGGAAAACGCAGAACGCCGGCCAATCTTGGCGAAATGTGTCAGATGGCTATTACGGTGGTTCCATTGGTGCGGTAGCGGTGTCGGCATGGGATCCGAACGTGGTTTACGTTGGGGGCGGTGAGAAGACCGTACGTGGCAACGTCTCTCCTGGAGACGGCATGTGGCGATCAACGGATGCCGCTGATACCTGGTCGCGTATTGGGCTGACTGATTCGCAGCATATCTCTCGAATTCGGATTCATCCGCGTAACCCCGATCACGTTTATGCCGCGGTGATGGGGCATTTGTTCGGACCGAGCGAAGAACGGGGTGTGTATCGATCCAAAGATGGTGGGCAAAACTGGGAGCAGGTCCTTTTCGTCAACAATGAGGTTGGCGCAGTAGACCTTGTCATGGATCCAACCAATCCTCGTATTCTGTATGCAAGTTTTTGGCGGATACTCCGCACACCCTACAGCCTCGAAAGCGGCGGGGACGGATCCGGCATTTTCAAGAGCGTTGACGGTGGTGATACCTGGGAGGAATTGACCCGCAATGAGGGCCTGCCGCAAGGCGTCGTCGGCATTAGTGGTATCGCGGTTTCTCCAACGAATAATAAAAACGTCTACGCGATTATCGAAGCAGAAGACGGCGGTGTTTTTCGATCTCGCGATGGCGGCAAAACCTGGGAACAAACCAGCGAAGATCGCAACCTGCGTCAGCGTGCGTGGTACTACACTCGAATTTATGCGGATACAGCCGACGAAGATTCAGTTTACGTCCTTAATGTTCGCTTTCATTATTCAAAAGATGGTGGCAAGTCATTTTCGACAATTGATGTTCCACATGGCGACAATCACGATCTCTGGATTGATCCTGGCGATCCATTACGTATGATTCAGTCGAACGATGGTGGTGCAAACGTATCGTTTGATCGAGGTGCAACCTGGTCGTTGCAGAGCAATCAACCAACCGCACAAATGTATCGAGTCTCGACCGATAACGATTTTCCGTATCGTTTACTCGGGGGTCAACAGGATAATTCTGCCGTACGGATTCGGTCACGATCTGCATTTGGCGGCTCAATCGGTGTGCGTGATTGGGAGCCTACCGCGGGTGGTGAGTCGGGCCACATTGTCGCGAAACCCGATGACCCCGATATTGTCGTCGGTGGTTCCTACGGCGGCTACTTGCGTTTGATCAATCATCGCACCGGCAGCGTCCGATCTATTGATGTATGGCCTGATAACCCGATGGGTTGGGGCGCTGCGGAATTGAAATACCGATTCCAATGGAATTTTCCGATTGCGTTTTCGGTGCATGACCCTGACGTCCTGTATGTGGCTGCCGACGTTTTGTTTCGCACCGATGACATGGGGCAATCCTGGGAAACGATTAGTCCAGACTTGACCCGTAATGACAAAACAAAAATGAGTTCTTCGGGTGGGCCGATCACCAAAGACAACACCAGTATTGAATATTACGGCACCATTTTCGCCATTGCCGAATCACACCACGAAAAAGGTGTCATCTGGACCGGGAGTGATGATGGGCGAGTGCATGTGACGCGCAATGATGGCGATCGTTGGCAGGATGTCACTCCAAGCGGTTTGCCAGACTGGGCCCAAGTCAACAGCATCGATATTCATCCATTCGAACGTGGTGGCGCTTACGTTGCCGCGACGGGTTACAAATCCGACGATTTTCGGCCGTATTTATTTCGCACTACGGATTGGGGTAAAAGCTGGCAGGAAATTACCGACGGTATTCCCACCGATGAATTTACGCGCGTGGTACGCGCGGACCCGGATAGGCGCGGCTTGCTTTACGCAGGTACGGAAAAGGCAATCTATCATTCGCTCGACGATGGCAAGAGCTGGTCATCCTTGCAGTTGAATCTACCGGTTTCACCCATTACCGACCTTGCGATCAAAGAGAAGGAGTTGATCGTTGCGACGCAGGGTCGCGGATATTGGATTTTGGATGATCTAAACGTTTTGCATCAAATCGGACCGGAAGCCATTGCTGCGGACGCACATTTATACGCGCCACGCGATTCCTATCGCTTGACTGCAGGGGGGCGTTCGGAAAACCCGGTAAATGCGGGCACTAATCCACCTATTGGTGTGGTACTGCACTACGCGCTCGCAGCAGAGCCGTCACCGGATACAGAAATCACCTTAAGCGTTTATGAGGATCGTTCCGCTGAACCCATCTGGACATGGACGAGAGAACTGGAGTCCGATGAAGAGGAAGAGACCGAATCCACTCCGAATGACCCGCCAGATTTAGCACTGCTTTCAACCGAACAAGGGTTGAATCGTTTCGTTTGGGATTTACGTTATCCCGGTATGGAACGATTCGACGATCTGATTATGTGGGCGGACATGCGCGAGGGACCCAAGGCGGTGCCTGGGACCTATCGTGCAGAACTGACCGTTGGCTCAACCGTACGAGATGTAGAGTTTGAAATTCTCGCGGATCCCCGGTCCACATCGAGCGCCGCAGACTACCGGGCACAATTCGACTTCATCATCGATACTCGAAACCTCTTGTCGCGAGCCCACGGAGAAGTGCGAAAGATTCGCAAGTTACGCGGTCAACTGGAGGCGCTGCAGATGCGTCTCGAAGCCGATGCAGAGTCGGATTCACGTGTCGCTGATTTGCTTGAAGAAGTGAGTCTCCTGATCGATACAGTGACGCCAATTGAAGAATCGATCTACCAAACGCAAAACGAGAGTCGACAGGATCCTTTGAATTATCCGGTCAGACTCAACAACAAGCTGACGAGTTTGATGCGTACTGTAGATGTCGGCGAATCGCGCCCGACTAGAGGAGCAGAAGGTGTTCGCGACGAATTGAGTGCAGCGTTGGAGTCCGAACTGCAATTGATTGATGAGGTGTGGACACAACATGTGCCGGCACTGAATAGTGAAATTCAAGCTATGGGAATTGATCTCGTCTCTATTTCAGATGAATAACAAAGGAGTTATCAAAATGAAACTAATTAAACGAAGCGTAGTATTTGTCGCAGCCTTGGCGTTATTGAGCGTGGGGAGCGCAAGTGCACAAGAAGAACGCAGCTATTTCGATGGGCGATCTGCCGCCGATGAAAATGTGCCGCCCTTTAGCGGTGCCGTTATCGTTGGAGACACGATGTATGTCTCGGGATCGCTCGGATTGATCGATGGCAAGGTGCCGGAAGACCCGGCGGACGAGGCACGTGCAGTCATGGACGCTGTTAAGGCGAATGTGGAAGCTGCGGGTTTCACAATGGATGATGTGGTTCGAGTACAAATTTTCTGTTCTGATGTCGCGCATTACGGCGCGTTCAATGCCGTCTACAAAACCTATTTCAGCAAAGAGTATCCGGCACGTGCCTTTGTGGGCTCTGGTGAACTCTTATTCGGTGCGCGGTTTGAAGTCATGGTGACCGCTGTAAGACGTCCTGCCGAGTAGTTTTCGTTTCGATAATCCGGGATCGACAAGAAGTTCGATCCCGGTCTCGGCTTTTGGTTTCTCGTAGGAGCGGCTTCCAGCCGCGATTGCAGTACTTGATCAGTGCGACATATTGACGAAGAGTACATCGCGGCCGGGTCGTTCTCGGCCATCCGTGGCCTTCTCGACATTCGGACTCCTGTCCATCAAGCCGCTCCTACGAACGTCACATTCTCATAGTGACAAACCACGTTGGCGAGCGATGTCGGGTCAGATTCTGGCTATCGCAGTTATTCGTTTAATCCGACCGTTTCGAGCAGTGTCTGAAATCTCGGATCTTCTCGTACGAAATCGTAGGCCGGATTAATTCGCATCGAGAGGATGCTGCGAAATCCAATGCCGGATTTCTGCAGTTCGATAAGGGTGGCAATGGTGTTTTCAGCATCCCCTAACGCTGCGTACACTTCGGGAAGTTGCGTCTCAATGTGCAACTTGCCGATAATCTCGCCAATGTCGTCGCTTATTTCTTCCCCGGCCTGCACGCGAACCAAGATTTCTCCGAGACTGATAGCCGCTTCTAAATCGCGATTTGTCTGCTTTGCCCAGCGCTCTAAGTCGAGGGCTGCATCCAGCGCACGTCTTGCACGCATTTTCCCAATCCACAGGTTCGCCGTTAAAGACGAATATTCCTGGTTTGAGAATACTTTCGAGCCCAGATCAAACGCTTCATCCCATTGTCTGGCATCAGCTAGTATGTAACTCAAGTTGGTCGCCATCAAAGTCGAAAGTGGATCTGCTTGAACCGCTTGTCTGGCAAGTGCGATTGCTTGGCCGTGTTGCCCTTTCCATGAAAGCAAATGCGAGTACCAGTGCAGTGCATTGATGTTTGATGCATCGATCGCCAACGCCTTTTGGAACGTCTCCTCGGCATTTACCCAATCGTAGGAGTACAGCAACTCATGCCAGGCAAACGTTGCGGCGGCATCCGGTGATTCCGGATCCAATGCTATTGCCCTGTTCGCAGCAGCCGTCGCTTCCATGCGAACCCGCATGGGATCAACTGAGGCAATGTAGTTTGGCAGCTCTAACCATGTTTCGGCGAGACCTGCCCAGGCAGGTCCAAACTGCGGGTCAATTTTCACCGAGTTACTAAAATGCTGGATTGCGGTGAGCATGGTATCTGGTGCACGCTGGTGCAGTTCGTACTTGCCTGCGTAGTATGCTTCGAGCGCCGCCATGCTTTCGGTCGGTGCGGCGTTAATTCTTGATTGTTCCGCATCGCTTAGTCGTGCCTTCAGTTCAGCTGCGATCGTCGTCGATATTTCGCCCTGGATTGCGAATAGATTAGCGGCATTGAATTCGCGTTCGTAGGTTTCCACCCAAATCGGTTCGTCGATTAGGCTGTCGACTAATTGCACGTTAATCCGTAATACATCTCCGGCCCGTTGTACGCCGCCCTCAAGGATGCTGCCGACCTGCAACTCCTCACCAATTTGACGAATGTTTTTTGTTGTATCCTTGTATTCCATTACAGAGGTGCGAGAGACCACTTTCAAATCGGAGATTTTGGCCAGGCGCGTCAACAGTTCATCGTGGATGCCAGCCGAGAAGAACTCGGCATTTTCTTCCGCAATACTGCCATTGCTAAACGGGATAACTGCAATGGCGCGACGATATGCCACATCTGGATCAGTAACGGTCGTATCTGGAAAGATGTAGTTGTCGATTATCAGGACCACGACGGCGATGCCAAGCAATGCGATAACGACGTGATTGAGTTTCTGTCCGGTTTCAACCGTGATGCTTTGGGTCTGGTCGAAATCAGAGGTCGGTTTGAGTCCCTGAGGCGTTAAATCGAATGCCCACGCAAGCAATACCGCGACTGGAAAAGCGAGAATCAGGAACAAGACCAGCACCTGCATGACCCAGTCTGGCGCTTGAAAAGTGGGCAGGATGACGTCTGCTACCTGAACGGTAATCCACGATACGATCATGTAGGCCAGACTGACCTTGAAAATATTACGCCGTCTTAATTCACCAACTAGTGCCATCTGAAATCCAGTAGTGCTCGGCGGTTAATCCGCGCGCAGAGTAAATGAGTTTTCGTTGGGACTATTCATCGGACTCGCCATCCCAATAGTCGACACCGTTTGATTTGCGCGAGAAGACATGGAAGTTTTTCGGGTCAGACCTGTCTTTGGATCGGGTATGCCTAACGCCGAATTTATCCGAGTCCGGATACAGGCAGATATCGGTTGATTCGTTGGTACTTATTGCGATGTACGTGAGTGCCTCATCAGAGGTATTGATGATTTGATGTGGTTGAGTGGGGTCGGGCGGGGCACAGATGAAATCCCCTTCACGTACTGGATGATGTTCATCGGCATGCCGTAAAGTCCCATGGCCTGCGAGAATAAAAAAGGCTTCTTCGATGACATGATGAGCATGGTAGGGCCAGGCGCGTTTGCCGGGGGGCAACCGGACGACACCGTAACCTAGTTTGTTCGCGCCGATTTTTGCGCCAACTTCGGCGCGTTCGGCGCTAAATTGTTCGCCATCACTAAACTTCGAAAATTCCAATTCTTCTTTATTTATTATTAAGTTAGGCATCTTTCTTATTCTCATTTATAGGATTAGCCAGACCGTTCAATCAATACTACGTGATTCGCATTTACTTCGTTTTAAATCGCTATGCAAAATTGTGCCAACGCATACGCTATCATCGACATCGTTCCACTGAGTTCATGAAAAATAACAAGAGAGAACCATATGACTATTTGCATGCGTCGAATTCGTCTGGCTTTGCCGCTAGCGCTTATCCTGATCGTAGCCAATTCCGCTTTCGGCGATGATCGTCATTTGCAGGTTGCCGATTACTTAGAAGTTGAGCAGGTTGCCGATGCCCAGGTTTCGCCGGATGGCGATCGCATCGTTTATACCCGCCGCTGGGCAGATCAAAAGTCTGACAGAATTTCATCAGCGTTATGGATGATGGAGGCAGACGGTTCTGGTCACCGTTATCTGACTTCTGGCTCCAACGCCCGTTGGTCGCCAAACGGTGATCGCATTTTGTTCATCTCCAAAGGCGACAATGATAAGCCGCAGCTGTTCGTTCGTTGGATGGACGATGGTGGGGCAGAATCACAAGTGACGCGCGTTGAGATAACACCCTCATCACCAAAATGGTCTCCTGACGGGCAGCAGATTGCATTCGTTGCCATTGTACCCGCCGAAAACGCTTGGTCGATTGACTTACCGGATGCTCCTGAAGGCGCCGATTGGAGCAAGGCGCCGCGTATTCTCGATCGTATTCACTATCGTCAGGATAGGGTCGGATTTACAGATCCCGGTTTTTCACATTTGTTTGTGGTTCCAGCGAGTTCAGGCACTGCACGGCAATTGACGAGCGGCGATTGGAACGTCGGCGCTCAGTTCGACGGCCTATTTAGTGGTGCATCCCTAGATTGGGCGCCGGACAGTCAAACTCTGGTGTTCGACGGCTGGATGGATTCTGACGGTGATGACATCTACCGACGCTCGCATGTCTATTCTATCGATGTTGATAACGCCGATATTAGTCAATTGACTCAAGAGATGGGAAATTGGACGTCGCCAGTCTTTTCAAGTGACGGCGAGCAGATTGCCTACATGGGGCATCCGGTATCGGATGTGTCGTATGAGATGCCGCGTATTCACCTCATGAATAACGATGGCAGCAGTGCCCGACAGTTGTCGGACGATTTCGATCGTCCTCCAAGCACCTTGCACTGGGCTTCGAATAATCGTGGCCTCTATTTCAGTGCTCCAATCGATGGCTACATAAATGTTTTCTATATGGCGATAAATGGTGACGTTCGCGAAGTCACCAGTGGCAAACAGACCGTCGCATTGAACTCACTGACCGCTAACTCGTCTACTGGTGTTGGCGTAATTGCATCGTATTACGCACCCGGCGATATTCATTCATTCGCGCTGAATGGTCGCGGAACACCAATGCAATTGACCGCCGTTAACGACGATTTATTGGCGGGTAAGACACTCGGGAATCATGAGGAAATTTGGTATGAGGCGTCCGATGGCAATCGCGTGCATGGTTGGATCGTTAAGCCCCCCAATTTTGATCCGGAGAAAAAATATCCGTTATTGATGGAAATTCACGGCGGCCCGTTTGGGATGTATGCGGGACGATTCAATTTTCAGTATCAAGTGTTCGCTAGCAACGGATTCGTTGTTCTCTACACCAATCCTCGTGGGAGTACAGGCTATGGTGAGGCTTTTTCGCAAGCGATTGACCATGCTTACCCGAGTGTTGACTACCTGGATTTAATGGGCGGCGTTGATGCCACGATCGCAGCGGGTTATGTCGACGAGAAGCGCATGTACGTCGGCGGCTGCAGTGGTGGGGGAGTGCTCTCGAGTTGGGTTATTGGGCATACCGATCGTTTTGCTGCCGCCGCGGTACGTTGTCCCGTAAGTAATTGGATGAGCATGTTAGGGACGACAGACATTCCAAACTTCACCCAGGCATTTTTTCAAAAACCGTTTTGGGAAGACCCGTCAGATTGGCTACGTCATTCCCCGCTGATGTACGTTGGGAACGTCAAAACCCCAACGATTGTCATGACGGGTGAACAGGATCGGCGTACACCCATGTCGCAATCGGAAGAGTATTACGCGGCACTGAAAATCGTGGGCGTGCCGGCGAAATTGCTCCGTTTTAACGACCAATATCACGGCACGGGATCAAAGCCGTCCAATTACATGCGGACGATTCTTTATATGATGTCGTGGTACAACCAATATACACTGGACGGTGAGGTTGATAGCGCTGACGAATAAGCGGCGAGTCGTATAGCAACGGATTGTAGTGCGCTAATTTGCGATTGCAGCCAGGGGTGCCGAGACAAATCGACTTAAAATATTGCCGCTCGAATCTTTGAGAATGAGTTGAGTGTCCGACAGGGTCGCGATGTGAACCATTGGCAGCGATTCAAGAAAAGAATGCTCATATGCGGTATCGGCGAGTTCCTCGTCGGATGACACCGTCACGACACTCTGGTCCTGCATCCCTCTTAGGTTGACCAAGGCCAGACCGGCAAGAAACAGCATAAAAAACATGAATCCAGCTAAACCTTTCATCGTCACAGTCATCTAACGCAAGAGATGATTGACCGTACGTTATCGATTGCCGTGCGGCAATGATGGTACGCACACATTGCTAAAGAGCGTTCCAATCTGCTCCAATGGTTTCTGCGAAATTACCGAAAGGATCTGGCATGTTGAGAAAATCACTGAAAGTACTCGTCGTCGCATTGTTTTTCTTCACCACGTTTGCAAATGCTGAGAAAGCAGAACTTCGCCGTCACACCGTTATGGCGGATGGGCATCCGATCGCGTTATGGGAAAAAAGTGCTGCCGGGGCGACGGAGTCGGTCTTGCTGGTGCATGGTCGGACATGGAGTGCTCTGCCGGATTTCGATATTCAGGTGACAGGAGAAAACCTGTCGATGATGGATAGTTTCGTAGACGAAGGGTACGCAGTGTATGCCGTGGACTTGCGTGGTTATGGAGAAACACCACGGGACAAGACTGAGTGGCTGACGCCAAATCGTGCGACGGATGACGTTGCCCAGGTCGTTACCTGGATATCAGCGCAGTCGGATTGGGCTTTCAAAACGCATTTGTTTGGTTGGTCTATGGGATCGAACATTTCACAGCTGATGGTGCAGCGGCATCCACAGCTTGTTGCGTCGCTTATTCTGTTCGGCTACTGGCGCGATATGGAAGGCGTGATACCGGCTGATGCCGCGGGCATCGAGCCAGAGCATGCGACGAATACAGCCGCTGCAGCTGCCAGCGATTTCATTACGCCGGGTTCGATTAGTGCGGCAGCGGTCGACGCATACGTTGCCGCTGCACTTGCTGCTGACCCGGTTCGCGTTGATGTTCGTTCTATGGATCAATACAACACGCTTGATGGTGCGAAAATTTCGATACCGACTTTGGTTATTGCCGGTGAATTTGATCCGCTCGCACCCGCCAGCAATCAAGTCAAGTTACTCACGAGTCTTGCGACCGGACACAAGCAATTTGTCTCCGTCCCCAATTCTGATCATGCCGCGTTGCTCGAACGACCACGTGATTATTTCTTGCATGAAATTGCCGCATTTCTTGTTGGTGTGACGATGCAGAGAGATTGAGCGGCGAATCGGATGCATCGCGGTTGAATTCTAACTGTCCACAACCCGTGCGGAATGTTATGTCTGTTTCGAGACTTGTTCATGCGCATGGTAAACCCCGCATAGGGCGAAACGAATGAATCAGCAAATTCCCGCCGTACGGTTAGAGCGTATATCGCGAAGTTTTAGCGAGGGAAATCGCGAACGCTGCGTCTTGCGTGAACTGGATTTGAGTATCGTGGCAGGAGAAATAATCGCTTTGCGCGGCAGGAGCGGTTCGGGTAAATCGACGCTGCTGAATCTAATCAGCGGGATTGATGTCGCGGATAGCGGGGTAATCGAAGTTGCCGGCAAAGACCTGATCAATATGCGAGAGCGTGATCGGACCTTGTTTCGTCGTGCACATATCGGTTTTGTTTATCAGGCATTCAACCTCGTTCCAACGTTGACGGTTGCAGATAATGTGCGTTTGGTATTGGAATTGAACGGCATTTCGCGAAAGGATGCGGATATTCGTGTCACCCACTTGTTAGAAATAGTCAATCTGACCGACCGGGGTGACAGCTTCCCTGACGTCCTGTCGGGCGGCGAACAACAGCGTGTCGCGATCGCGAGGGCCATCGCCCATGAGCCAGCGCTATTGCTTGCTGACGAACCGACTGGGAATCTGGATGGCAGAACCGCGGCAGACGTTCTACATCTTCTGTTCGCAGTGGTACGCAAAGTGGGTGGATCGATGATCATCGCCACACATAGTGCCGAGGTCGCGGCTCGTTGCGATCGAGTATTGGAACTCAGAGACGGTCGATTGTCGGTCTGATGTCAGTCTTAACCCGTGCAAGTTTGGGATACCTGCGACGTCATCCCTGGCAACTCGCTCAGGCGATCCTAGGGATCTGTATTGGCGTTGCTGTAATGGTCGCGGTTGACCTCGCTAATCAAAGCTCAAGAAACGCATTCGTCGCATCAATGGACACGATCAACGGCGATGCCACGCATCAAATTGTCGGCGGACCCGGCGGTATTGACGAAGCACTTTATACCCAACTGCGGGTACAGGCAGGCATTCGGTCAATTGCGCCAATCGTCACAGGCAGTGTATTGGTTGCTGATCGGAACGTGCAATTGCTTGGAGTCGATGTCTTTGCTGAACGGGAGTTTCGAACGTTCTCGTCGCGGGTGACGGCCGCTTCCGGAGAGAATGCTCGGGGTGGCAAAGATGTCGAGACCCTTATCCGCGATATGTTGGGCGGTAGTGGTCAGGTACTGATCGCGGTAGATTCCGTCGCAGAACTGGAAGTTATTGTTGGTGACAAGTTTTCGCTGGTTGCAGACGGTATTTCGCATACGGCGACATTCGCTGGTATTCCGGGTGGAAAGGCGACTCAGCAAATGAGCGGTCTAATGGTGGCGGACATCTCGGATGCACAGCGATGGCTGAACATGGCGGGCAAGCTGTCGCGTATTGATGTCAAAGTTGCGGCTGGTGATGAGGACCTCCTCAGCCGCATTCGTACAGAACTGCCGTCCGGCATCGAACTACTCAGCGCAGCAGGGCGTACGCAAACAACGGCTGCAATGAGTGATGCGTTTATGAAGAATCTATTTGCGATGAGTCTGTTGGCATTGCTCGTTGGTGTTTTTCTGATTTACAACAGTGTCGCCTTCATTGTTTTGCAGCGCCGCCCTCTAATTGGTGTATTGCGAGCGCTCGGCGTAACCCAAAGGCAAATCTACCGATTAATTTTAGGAGAGGCAGCCGTGTTGGGTTTCCTTGGCGCGCTTCTGGGTGTCGTGCTTGGCGTCTGGCTTGGCGAGAAATTGCTGGTCATGGTGGCTCGTACGCTGAGCGATCACTATTTCGCCGTAAACGTGACTGATGTGAGCATCGCGTCAATGACGATTCTCAAAGGTTTTATAGCCGGCCTGGGTGCAACCATTGTTGCCGCCGCAGTGCCGGCCATCGAAGCGTCGTCTTATCAGCCCAGTCTTGCATTGACGCGCTCCGTTTTGGAATCCAAAGTTAGTAGCAATTTGTCGCGCCTGTGTTGGGCTGGCGTGTTGTTCGTAGCGGTAGCCGTATTGATATTGTGGCTGTCCGGGAGGAGTTTGGGTGCAGGGCTATCGGCACTATTCCTGCTAATTCTAGGGTTTGCGTTGGGGATTCCACTGTTCGTGCAGTACATGTCGAGGGCGTTGGAGCGTCCGGCTTTTGTATTGGCAGGAACTGCTGGCCGCCTTGCGGTAGGCAGTGTCGGCAAAAGCCTTAGCCGTACTGGCATCGCCGTCATTGCATTAACCATTGCCGTCTCTGCAACTGTCGGCGTTAGCGTGATGGTTGAAAGCTTTCGTGGGTCCGTCAGCGACTGGCTTAATACAACCCTGCAGTCTGATGTTTACGTCGGCGTACGCCGAGGCTCGCTGGATCCCGCATTAATTGAAGAATTGATCGCGATACCTGGCATCACAGGGTACAGCAGCAGTCGACGTGCATGGCTGGAGGATAGTGCAGGACGGACGCGAATCATCGCGACGCAATCCAATGCAAATGCGCCTGCGAACGTCAGGATTCGCGACGGTGACCCTGACCTTGCCTGGCGGGAGCTCCGTTCGGGCAACGCGGTGTTTGTTTCGGATGCTTATGCCTACCGTTTTGACGTGGGTCGCGGTGACAGAGTTAAGCTGAATACAAGCACAGGTGAGGTTGCGTTCGAAATAGCAGCAGTATTCCAAAACTACGATTCGAATGATGGCGCTATTTTGATCAGCCGCGACGTCTACATCCGCTACTTCGACGACCCTCAGACCGATTCACTTGGGCTCTACCTTGAGCCAGGCGTTGGCGCTCTGGAGATAATGGAAAAATTGCGTGCCGTAGCCGCTGGTCGTCAGGCGCTGATCATGAATAGCAATGCAAAAATTCGTGAGTTTTCTCTGCAAATATTCGATCGGACATTCGTCATTACCAACGTGCTGTATTGGCTGGCCGTGGTGGTAGCAGTGATTGGGATTTTCGGCGCCATGATGGCATTGCAGTTGGAGCGTACGAAGGAAATTGGGATCCTTCGTGCTCTGGGGATGACGCCAGGGCAGGTTGGTGTGCTCGTGAGTGTTCAGACCGGCTTTATCGGGCTCCTGAGTGGTGTGGCCGCAATCCCGTTGGGCTTAATGATGGCTTGGGTGCTAATTGAGGTAATTAACCGGCGAGCATTTGGTTGGAATATCGATTTCACGGTCCCGTCTACCGTGCTGTTCACCGCTGTCATGTTAGCGGTAGGGTCGGCATTGCTCGCGGGTATCTATCCATCGTGGTACGCAGCGAGAAGTCGTCCCGCCTTAGCCATGCGAGATGAATAATGATATTTGACGTGAAGAAGATACGCTATCAAGTTGTTATATCATTAATAATAATTAAGTTAGTCAGTTGTGGTGATGCCGTGCCACCCGACCGTTATCGCCCTGACGTCTTGCCCGGCGCGTCGAGATTGTCAGATTTGTTAGGCGCTGACGATCGATTGGGATTTCCTTTGGTGCTGTCTCCACGGTCATTCGAGTTTCCTGCGGATCATGGTCCACACAGCGAATTTCGAAACGAATGGTGGTACGTCACTGGAAATCTCATTGGGCCGAATAATGCGTTATTCGGTTACGAGTTAACGTTTTTCCGCTTCTCGTTAACGCCACAAATCACAGATGAAAAAGACTCGGCGTGGCAGACGAATCAGGTTTTTATTGCGCATTTCGCGATTACTGACGTAACAGGTGATGAGTTTCATGTCGCACAACGATATTCGCGCGGCGGTGCAGGTTTGGCGGGCGCGAATGGAGATCCGTTTAGAGTGTGGCTGGATGATTGGTCGATTCGACAAATTGATCAAGGCAGCGATGAACCAATTTGGCAACTGACCGCTCACGGTGATGGAGTTGATGGTGAACAATTTGGCGTCGAATTACAGTTGTCATCGCGAAAGCCACCCATCCTCAATGGCATAGACGGATTGTCGCAAAAGTCGGCCGAGGCAGGTAATGCGTCCTATTACTACTCACTCAGTCGATTGAAAAGCGAAGGCTCGGTGCATATTGGGGCGACGAGCTATGCGGTCAGTGGGTTCTCCTGGTTGGATCGGGAATGGGGTAGCAGTGCGCTTTCTGCGGAGCAGCAAGGGTGGGATTGGTTCGCTTTGCAGTTGTCAGACGGCAATGAGCTCATGTTCTACGATATTCGACGGAACGATGGCTCATCAGACCGACATTCAGCGGGAACCTGGATCGATTCGACGGGCAATCCACTCCACCTTGAGCGTCAAGACGTATCAATCAATGTTTTCGATACATGGGTTAATGATCGCGGCGACGTTTATCCAGCGAAATGGCAGATAACAATTCCGTCGAGGGATGTGTCCTTAACCGTGACGCCGGTTTTGGAAAATCAGGAACTCATTACCAATGTTCGTTATTGGGAAGGCGCGGTCGATGTTACGGGTAGCAACGGGAACCGGTCGGTTACAGGACGGGGCTATGTCGAACTAACGGGTTACGCGGATCGATAATTGGGAAGAAGTTTTTTTGGCTAGGATGATTTTCGAAAGCGGCTAAACAATCCGTCAGATTTCTTTTGCAATTTTTCTTCGAGCTCCAATTTGGCCATATTCTTGATATCTATCGCCTTGAGAGGCTGCATAATTGATGTGTTAATTTGGTTCTCAATAGATTCCGGCTTTTCAATTCCATTAGACGTCGAGCGGAGGCTGATCTCAACGTTTTCAACTACCGTTCCAGCAACGTTGTCCTTCGCCTTATTCAGAATATTGATTCGCATAGCCATCGACGCGCTGAGATCTATTTCACCCGTCATTTTCACAATGGGCGGGTTGCTTGTGAATCTTGGAAGGCTTGGCGCTGGTTTTGCTGGAACTTCAGCCTCCAGAACCAGAATCTTTTCATCCTTGTCGTTCACTTCCGCCGGAATATCGCTTTTCATTAGCCGCACCGGCGAGGCATCTTCGACTAACGCGACAGGGCTTTTGCCACTGGCCGTAGGGTTTGCGGCGACGTGAGCTGCAGTTTCCTCAAAGGCCTCGCTGCCGAAAAGCGTTTCGGCCATGCTTGCACTAAAATCTGTCAGGGAGTCAGCTGTACCAATTTCCTGCGCTAGCTTGTTCAGCTCATCATCCGTCTTTACCCTCGGCTTTGGCACCGAACGGTCGGGAACTTAGCCCAAAACGCTCTTCGTACATGGCAAACCTGCAATGAATTTGCGGGCCCGGCCAGATGCGGACCCTCGCACTGCAGTGTGCAAGCCGAGCGGGTGGTTTGCAGGGGGTTATGTCACAAAAAGAGAGCCTGAGACGGTTATTTCAGTTTGAAACCCTAGTTTGAGGGTGATTTTCGTAAGTGATACTCGAAACTCTCCGCTGGCCCGAATCTAGCGTTGATCCAGACGATGAGCATACCCTCAATGTGTCTGGCGTATCGTATGGGACCCACGTCGATTGCCTCAAGCCCCATGCCTTCTACCAATGTGGCTACAGCGGCCTTGGCATCGGCGTTGTCTCCAACCAAGGGAATTGAGACAGGCCCACCAGCGCTCTCTGGGTCAACCATAGTGCTCCAATTGAGCGTATTGAATGCCTTGACCACAAAGGCGTCCGGTGCGGCGGCCTGAATGATCTCGCCGTTCGATGTGGCAACGGCCATTTCGGGCAGGCCGTCCTCGCTGGTGGCAAAGTGATTGGTAGGGTCAATGATGATCTTGCCGGTCAGATCACCCAAACTGCGTGTGATTGATTCGACCAAACCACCAGGAACTGCGAGAACCACAAATTTCGCGTCCACGACCGCGTCAACAAGCGTTGCGGCTGATGCGTTTCTACCAGTACGTTCAACCAGGGTCTGAACCGACTCCCGCGACGGATCGCGTGAGCCATAAACGACCTCGTGGCCTTGCAAGGCAAATTCCGGACCCAGCGCTCCAGCAACCTCGCCCGTGCCGATGACAGCAATTCGTTCTGCCGCGGCAGAAAAAGCGCTGAATAAGAACGCAATAATGAATAGACGGCCGATATTAGTCATTGATGTTGCTCCTGATTCGCGATTTGCAAAGGCTTGCCCGACATTGGAATTTCCAACTCGCCACTATCAATGCTATTTGCATAGGGTGCGGTTACAAAAATAGGCGGGTCAGGTTTTGAAATGCACTGACGTCAGTCAATGCCACAAAAACAACACCGCTAATGGCGCCGCAAAGGTGTGCGTCATGATTGATTCCGCCACGTTGTTGGTTTGCGGCCCAATATGAATAAGCGACATAGCTAACAGCGAACAACGCAGCCGGAATGGGAAACGGAAAGGGCAAGATGAACATGCTCGTATTGGGGAAATAGACAATATAGGAAAATAGCACCGCCGAAATGGCACCCGATGCGCCTAACGAGGCGTAGTCCGGGTTATCTTTTTGTTTGAAATACGTGCAGCTGTGACTCAAGACCAGGCCAAACACATAGAGCACGACAAATTTTGTGGTGCCGATGTGCGCTTCTAACGGAAAGGCGAAAAACCAAAATGTCACCATGTTGAAAATTAAATGCGACAGGTCGGCATGGGCGAGGCCGCTCGTGATGACTGTCTCGTACTGGTTGGATCGCAGTAGCCAATAAGGCCTAAATAAACTTCGATTAATCAATGTCGGGCTCGAATAAATACCGAGCAGGCTAAACAATATGGTGGCGGCCATTATGACGGTGGCTGCGTTCGGACCAAATTGCGTCATGGGTTCAACCTCGAGCAGGTCTGAGAAGGATCGTTGCGCATTATGCCTGAGCGTATAAAGACTGTATGTATGCAAATCTTTATACGCAATCTAACGCGTGTTAGGTTCGCCTAGTGAGTCACTGGGTCGCCTTGTTTCGCGGTATCAATGTGGGAGGGTACAATCGCCTGCCCATGAAGTCTTTGGTTGCGATCCTGGAAGGACACAGCTGCATCGATGTCAAAACCTACATCCAAAGCGGCAATGCGGTTTTCAGCTCATCGCAATCCAATCCTGACACACTACCAGATGAGATTCGGCACTCCATAAAAAGTGAGCATGGATTCGAGCCGGTGGTTTTGCTGCTGTCGGCAAGCGCTCTCGCCATTGCACGTGATGCCAATCCGTTTTCCGAAGGGGAGGCCGAACCCAAGTCGCTGCACCTGTATTTCTTGGCTACGAAGCCAATGGACATCGACGAGGGCAGGCTCGAAGCGCTTCAAAACGAGACCGAACGTTACGCACTCCTGGAGGACGTGTTTTATTTGCATGCACCCGACGGAATCGGGCGCTCGAAACTTGCCGCTAGCGTTAAGCTTTCATCGCATTCGCATTAGCGGAGAAAAGCACTCCTAGCCCAAGCAGTGTTACTGTGAAAAATTTCATGACTGAAATACCTCTGCAAGTTGTTTACGTGCCGTTAGTTAAACGACAGGGTGCAAAGATACGTGGGTGTTTATTAATGCATGCTGAACGCGGCAGCTTATGCAAAAGGCGATAGGTTTAATTACTTCGATATGGTCATTGGAATAAAATTGTCGAGACCTTCGACGCGCTCTAGCCAGCCAAGTATGGCTAGGTGATTCGCGAGATCTATATCGCCCTCATTGGCGACACGAAGGTAGCTGTACATTGCGACATCCGCGATGGTTGCATGATCTGCGGCGAGCCAGTTTCTGGCACTAAGTTCTTCATCCATCCATTTGAGAAGTCGTCCGGCCCACATGGTTGCGTCATCGTAGTGATAGTCACGGTCAAATAATTTAACGGCTCGTGCGACAACCGGGCCGCGAAATAATTCTCCTGAAGCGGTTGACAGCCAGCGCTGAATTCTAGCTGCGCCAACCGGGTCCTCCGGCAGCCATTTTTCGTCGCCATATTTTTTCGCGAGGTAAACCAGTGCTGCGGTGGAATCTGTAATCACAACCTCTCCATCAACAAGTGTTGGTATCTGTCCTAAAGGACTCAGCTTGCGATATTCAGGCTCTTTGTGAGCGCCTTTTTGCATGTCCATCACTACTGATTGGTAGGGGAGGTCCAGCAATGAGAGGAAGAGTCGAACGCGATGAGCGTGCCCGGAAACAATTGCTTCATACAAGGTAATGTCCATCTATCGATGATATCAGCCTGTTTGCTGGCGCGGCAGGAAAACTTGACCGTACGTTTGTCTCAGCTTCCGGTAGCATTGCCCGATGTCAAAAATGAAGGCCAGCACACTTCGAATTGGTAAACGCTATCGACCCAATCGCTTAGATGGGGACTACGACGCGCTTGTTATAGGATCAGGAATGGGTGGATTGACGACCGCCGCAATGTTGAGTGAACTGGGTTGGAAGATCGCAGTTCTGGAGCAGCACTATACAGCCGGTGGCTATACCCACTCCTACGAACGCAATGGTTACGAATGGGATGTCGGAGTGCACTACATCGGGGACGTAGGCACAACCACGCGAACCCGCCGACTATTCGACTTCCTGACGGACGGTAAGCTCAAATGGGCTGCCATGGCCGATGAATACGATCGATTTTATGTCGGCGATAAAGTATTCACGACCCAAGCGGGTAATAAGCCGTTTCGCGACAATCTAGTCCGTCAATTTCCCGATGAGGAGATGGCTATCGATCGGTACATGGAGTTGCTCACGCAGGTGAGTGGGGCCGTGTCGATGATTGGAATGTCGCGTGTAATGAAACCATGGCAACGATCACTTGCGGCACCTTTTATGAAGTGGAAGATGCCGGACGTCATGCTGCGCAACACGTATGAAGTTTTGCGTGAACTGACTGACAATAAAGATCTGATCGCTACTATTTGTGGTCAATGGGGCGACATGGGGTTGCCGCCAAAGCAGTCGGCGTTCGTCCTGCATTCGATGATCGCGCGTCATTATCTCTACGGAGGCTACTACCCAATCGGTGGTAGTTGGAAGATTGCCGACAATATAATTCCGAAAATTCAGAAAAGCGGCGGCGAAGTGTTTACCTATGCGCGCGTGAAAAAGATTTTGACGGAGAATGATGCGGTCGTCGGTGTTGAAATGTCGGATGGCCGTCAAATTAATTGCCCTTGCGTAATATCGTCAGTGGGCGTCAACAATACGTTTAATCACTTGCTCGATAAATCGGTCACGCAAGCACACGGGTACGCCACGCAGATGAAGGCCGTGCGGCCAAGTTTCAGTCATCTGGGTGTCTATATAGGTTTGCAGGAGACCGCAGAGCAATTGGGATTGCCAAAGACGAATTATTGGATTTATCCACAGAATGACTACGACGCAGCGCTAGATGAGTTTATTGAAGATTCCAGTAAGGAATTTCCGGTCGTTTATATTTCGTTTCCTTCGGCAAAAGATCCTGATTATTTGAATCGACACCCGGGGACTGCCACGATTGAAATTGTGGTGCCCGCACCTTACGAGTGGTTTGAAAAATGGGAGGGCAGTACCTGGGGTAAGCGTGGAGAGGATTACGAGTCGTTCAAAGAAGTTCTTGTTGATCGCATTATGAAGCACCTGTATGACAAGTTACCGCAGTTGGCGGGCAAGGTTGACTACTATGAACTATCGACACCTCTGTCAACGGAATGGTTTAGCGGATATCAACGCGGTGAGCTCTATGGGCTTGATCATACGACTGAACGCTTGCAGCAGGACTGGTTGACGCCGCGAACAAAAATCAAGGGTCTGTGGTTAACAGGCCAGGACATTCTTACTTGCGGTGTGACAGGAGCAATGATGTCGGGTGTCCTTACGACCATGGCGATGGTCGGCATGCGCAAAGCGACACCGTTGATGAAGAAAATTTACAGCAGTTAGATGAGTGGGTAAACCTTTACATGTGCATGTGTAATTTCTTGCTTTTTTTACGCCGTGGCCAGCAGTCTCCAGGTGGTCGGAAAGTGTGCGTAGGAATTGTTGCGAATTGTTCTAACCACGTCTCCTCTTCATCCAAGGACTTTAATAATAATGAATCATAATTTTAGCAATAAAACTATAATTGTTACTGGTGCCGCCTCCGGGATGGGGCGTGCGGCCACGCTCAAGTTGAGAGAGTTTGGCGCTACCATCTATGCTGCTGATCGTAATTATTCAGCATTGAAAGAGACCTGTGAACAAAGTGGCGCTGAACCCTGCGTGATTGATATCAGTAAGGTTGAGGAATGTAATGCTTTAATTGAAAAAGCACAAAATGAACAGGGCAGGCTGGATGGTCTGGTCAATTTCGCCGGAGTCATCAAGCGTAGTGGTTTGCTCGAGTGTACCGATGAGGAATTTGATTTCGTCATGGATGTTAACGTCAAGGCCTGTTTCTACCTCTGCCGAGCTGCTGCAAGGAAAATGAAAAAACAGGGGGCCGGTTCGATCGTCAATGTCAGCTCCATTTGGAGTGAGATCGCGGCGGCGGGTGTTTTTGGCTACTGTGTTTCCAAAGGAGCGGTTAGTCAAATCACACGTAGTGCCGCTCTTGATCTGGCGGGCACTGGTGTACGCATCAATGAAGTGCGGCCGGGCGAAACTAACACCGCTATGTTGGCTTCGGAACGAGGCTATACGATGTCCCAAAAGGAAATAGATGTGAAGCTCAAAACGATTGCAGACTCAATTCCTGAAAAGCGTCTAGCCGACCCCAGTGAGATTGCCGCAGCGGCTATTTTTTTACTTTCAGACCAGTCCAGTTATATGCAAGGAGCCAGTATTACGGTTGATGGGGGCTATACGATATGCTGAATGAGCAATTTTACCGTCCACTTGGAAGGAGTGGGCTACAAGTCTCTCCCATATGCCTGGGGAGCGATAATTTCGCTAATCCGACCCCGGAAAAAGAATCCATAGAGATCCTCCATTGTGCTGTCACCAACGGCATCAATCTTATCGATACCGCTAATGGTTATGCCGATGGTTGCAGTGAAGAAATAATCGGTAAGTTTATGCAGGAGAGCGACTGTCGCGATGACGTCATTCTTACTACTAAATTTTATTATGGCACCGGCAACAAAGGCATCAATGATAAGGGAACCTCTAGGAAGCACATTATCAAAGCCTGCGAAGATTCTCTAAAGCGCCTAAAGACGGATTATATTGATATCTATCAGACACATCGTGTCTGCATGAACACTCCTCTCGAGGAGACTTTAGGAGCCTTGACCGACTTGCAGCGTCAGGGAAAAATTCGCTATGCCGGATCAACGACCTCTCCTTCCTGGAAGATCACCGAAGCATCAATGCTGGCGGACTATAAAGGTTTGATTCGAATAGTGTCGGAGCAGCTGCCTTATAATCTTCTCGACCGCAGGGTAGAGAACGAAATCCTGCCTGCCGCCAATGCGGCTGGTCTGGCTGTTTTTGTTTGGTCACCTTTGGCTATGGGATTATTGGCCGGACGCTATGATTCTGCCAATCCAGATTCTTTCAACACGGCCCGTTTCAATCGTGGCGGAATCTATGCCGAACGAATTACTAAAAAAGCAGCAGATGCAGGTCAGGCTTTTGTCGCTATCGCCCGCACTTATGGACTTGAACCAGCTCACTTAGCCCTGCTATGGGTTAAAGATCAACCGCATGTCACAGCGCCACTTTGCGGTCCACGGACGCTAGCTCAACTACAAGATGTCCTGCCCGTTATGGAGATGTCCTTGACAGATGAGATGCGTCAGTCTTGTGATGAACTGGTCCCATCGGGAAGTGCCATTGCCAACTTTCTCAACTCAGCACCCTGGATGAAGGGGAAACTGTTATGAAGGGAGCTTAGTCATGTACGCCGTCAGCGAGCTCCTGATCATTCGAGCAACCGCGCAGAGTATGGGTACTGTAAGCCAGTTTTCCCGGCTCCATTTGGCCCTAGCAGCCCATACATGCCAGCAGGGATGTCCAAGCTGACCGTCTTTAAGGCTTCTACGCCATTGGGGTAAGTCTTCGATAGGTTCGAGATCTTAAGCATGCGGACTCTCTCTATATTGTCAGGTCGCCAATGGGTGGAGATGCACAATCGACAAATATCGTCGCGCCCTCCATTCTTATCCGAGATTCCCCGCCAAGCTATAGGTACCTGTGCGACACATCTCAGTGGGATATATTCCCTTTGAGCGTATTTTGACAGATATTAGGGGGTCGGGCTGTAACGGCTTGCTTGCCGAGTAGGTCTGCGGCTTATACGCTTCGAAGAATCATCAACTGTTAGGGGTAGCTCAATGTCAGTCAGAGCGGTATTTTGTTTGATTTTATGTGTTTTTTCAGTCAGTTCATTTGCCGAACAGCCAGAATTGGGACCTGTGATTGAAGCGTATGGTCCTACGTTCATGGTGCCTGAAAAAGACATTCCGCTGGTTGATGATTTTCAGTATCGGGTCGTTTTCGAATTGGCCAAATATTCAGCGGACACAACATCCATGAATGCGCAGTTGGTTAGAGTCGCACGCTTTGCCAATATGCATGCACGACAAGGCATTTCGATGGAGCAAATGGACCTCGCTGTCGTCGCACACGCTGATGCATTAAAAAGCATGTTGAACCACGCTTCCTATCGAGAAAGATTCGGCAGCGACAATCCTAATCTGGATTTACTCGAAAAACTTGCTGATGCAGGCGTCAAAATGTACGTGTGTGGCCAGTCAATGGGCTTTAGACAATGGGACCTGGACGAGCTTGCGGAACCCGTAAATGTGGGACTGTCTGCGATGACTTTGATTTCGAATCACCAGGCGGAAGGCTTTACTTTTCAGCCCTAAGCCGGTCGGTCAAGTTTCCGAGAACAATAAGGAACTGTTACATGGCGGCGCGGCCGCTTAGTGTTTTCTACCGTCAGGCATGAGTTTGGTTGTCGCCGGCGGGTAGCTGATGACAGCGGCTAAGTAAACCGCTTACTTAGCTCGAATGTCGATGCTGGCATCGTCGCACAATCTGCGTGTTGAGTGCCGCTCGAAATCTGCCGTATACCATTTAGGAAGTTTGTATGAAAGACAAGTTGCAAATCACCGCTTACGAAGTCGTCGAGGAACCCATGCAATTGCGCTCTGCAGTTAGAGCGCGCGATTGGATTGACGACTTGCCAGAAAAGTTCGCTTACCGTTGCCTGCCGTTGGCAATTGCGAATCAGGTGGGTTGGGAGATTCTTAACCCAGTATCATTTACAGCACGCTGGAACGGCAAAGCGGGTCTCGATGCAGTTAAAATCAGTTTTCACAAAGAGGAGTCGGCGCTGGTTGGTTCACATTTCGGTAATGGCGTGCTGACGTTTTCATTGGGCTATCTCTTCCGTACGACGAAGTCTCACAACTTATGGGTAAAAGGACCGGCGAACAGTCCAAAAGACGCCATCGCGCCCCTTGAGGGCATTATCGAAACAGATTGGGCGCCGTTTACGTTCACGATGAATTGGCAATTCACGCGTAAGCGCCACAAAGTTACATTCGAGAAAGACGAGCCCATCGCGACTGTATTGCCGTACCCGCGCCACTATGTTCGAAAATTCGATCCGACATTGAAGAATTTAGATGAGAACGCCAAACTCTATCAACAGTACGTGGATTGGCGCGATGACCGTATGAAATTCAACGAAGAGCTACAGCAGTCTGGATCAGAGGCTGAAAAACAGGGTTGGCAGCGTACCTATATGAAGGGTGAGGACCAGTCTGGCAATACGTTTGCTGGGCATGAAACAAAAGTGCAAATGAAGGAATTCCATCGATCTTGAGGCGTGTGTTAAAAAACGGGTTTCCACATAGTTTTAAATTATTGAAAAAAACGGATTTTTGTCCTTCCAATTGAGCGGCGTCCTGTTATAGTCCGCTCCGTCTTGGCATCCATCGGTCGGTGCCACACGCTCTCAGTCTGCATGTCGCAGTGTCTGAGTGCTAATCAAAATTAAAGCCTGGGCCGAAACTTGCGTGGATTATCCGCTCTCGCGTCAGGCGATCTGGAGTTAAAAAATCAATGTTATTTAATGAATTCGGTCTATCGACCGAATTGCTGCGTGCGGTCGAGAAAAAAGGCTACACGGAAGCAACCCCTATTCAGCAACAAGCCATACCCGTCATTCTTGAGGGTCGAGATGTTCTTGGCGCTGCGCAAACGGGAACCGGCAAAACGGCTGGGTTTACGCTGCCAATTTTGCAGCATCTTCAAATATCCACTAAAAACCGCCGTAACATCCGTGCCCTCATTCTGACTCCAACACGTGAGCTAGCCGCTCAGGTTGGCGAAAGCGTGCGCGACTATGGCGCTTATTTGCCGTTCAAAACGGCGGTCATATTTGGCGGCGTCAGCATTAATACGCAAATATCCAAATTGCGGAATGGTGTGGATGTTGTTGTCGCGACGCCAGGGCGTCTCCTCGATCACATGCAACAGGCAACAATTGACCTGTCGAAGGTTGATCTGCTCGTTCTCGATGAAGCAGATCGCATGCTCGATATGGGCTTTATCCGTGACATCAAACGTGTATTAAAAGTATTGCCGAAAGAACGGCAGAACCTGTTGTTCTCGGCCACCTTCTCGACAGAGATACGCACACTTGCCGCCGGCTTGCTTGATTCGCCAATTGAGATATCAGTGGCGGCACGTAATAAGCCTGCAGAGCTCGTCAGTCAGGTCGTTCATCCGGTCGACAAGAGCCGTAAGCGAGAGCTGTTGTCACACCGCATTGGAGCTGAGAATTGGCAGCAAGTATTGGTATTTACCCGTACGAAACATGGGGCCAATCGACTCGCGGGACAGTTAGTTGTCGATGGTATATCCGCGCTCGCGATTCACGGCAATAAATCGCAAGCGGCGCGAACGCGTGCATTAAGCGAGTTTAAATCACGCAAAGTTCGGGTGCTTGTTGCAACAGATATTGCGGCACGCGGCATCGATATTGATCGATTACCGACAGTAGTCAATTTTGAATTGCCATTTGTTGCCGAGGACTATGTCCATCGTATTGGGCGTACGGCGCGGGCAGGGCAGGAGGGCAGTGCGATTTCCCTGGTTTGTGTTGATGAGCTCAAACTTCTCGACGATATTGAGAAGTTGCTTAAGACCAAAATTCGTAAGGAAGTAATCCCAGGCTATGAGCCGGATAAGCGTATTAAGGCTGAGCCGATCAAGCAAGGTGGTGGCAACCGAGCCGCGAATAATCGCAGTAAGAAACCACGCAGTCGACGGGGTAGTGCTGCGAAAAAACCCAGTGGTGGTAACGGCGCACGTCGTCAGCGGCGCGCCGGATAAAATTTTCCGACGGATGGATTATTCCAGTTTTTGTTCGCGCTTGAATGAAAGTTTAGTCAACACGATGGGGTTGACCCACACCGATTCGACAAACTCGCCATTGCTTATGGCTGGAATCCAGCGTGCGTTGCTCAGTTGAGTTTGTAGTGCATCTTTGCACCGCGCGTCGACTCCGGCAGTTGAAGACATCACTTCGATCGCTTTGGCGCGTCCTGTCTTTTCGACGATAGCAACCTCGACAATGAGATCGTCGCGTCGCCAGCCGGAACAACGAGCCGGAAACGGATTGGGCGAGTATCGCTGCGCCGATGTGTAGTCATTACCGAAGCGCTCGATGTTTTTGCCGTTATTTTCATGAACGACGATATTCTGCTCTTCGCGGTTGCTCGAAAAAACGACCGTAAACTGAAAGTCCACTTCCTCTTTTTTGCCGTTCACCGTGGCAGAAATGACACGGGCAGAGTTAAATCTGCGGCTTACCGCCATGGTGAAATCCAAATCGGGATCCTGTGGGGATGAGCAGCGCGCGTTTTTGATGCGTCCTTTTGCCGTGGCTCTGCTTGAACAAATGACGGCTAACTCTCCCGAGAAAGTCGTTTTTGGGAATTTAATGAGATTCTCGATTGACCGCTTGCCTGGCTGAAACGTGGCATGCGTGTACGGTGCTCTATTCTCTTGCGACAATGCGGGAAGGGCGCAGACGATAGCCGTCAGAACGAATGTGGTTTTCTTCATGTCAGAGCAAATTCGAATGTGGTTGATTTTCTCGGTCCATTCTATGGGTGACGCTTATTGCGGTAGACTAAAGCATCAATTCAGATTTGAGGCTCGCGATGCATAAGTTTGCCAGATTAGGCGTGAATATTCCCGTTTTTGGCGCGGTTGTGTGTTTATCGCTCGGACTAGCGGGTGTGATGATTAGTCAGCCAGCTAACGGCCACCATTCGTTTACCGCTGAATTTGTAGCGGATAAAACGGCGACGCTGAACGGCACCATTTCTCAGGTTTGGTTCAAGAACCCACATGTGCGCTATCTCATTGAAATAAAGAACGAGGATGGCGAAACGGAAACCTGGGATGCGCGCGGTTCTCCTGTCGTGTGGTTAGCCCGTAAGGGATGGACCCCAGACATCATCGCGGTTGGCGATTCGGTGGAGATGTACGGCTACAGAGGAAGGGATGGCAACAAAATGTTGTCGATCATGACTATCACGCTTGCCGATGGTCGAGTATTGACTGACAAAGCACCGGAGTAAACGACACGTGTTAAGACGTTATGTACGTAGCTTTGTGGTCGTTCTGCTGGCAATGATTTCATGTTCCGCATTCGCGAGCATTGAGGGTCGCTGGGTCTTGTCAGTTGACGACAAGAATCGAACCCTAGTGGGGGTTTTGGAGATTGAAAAGGACGGAGACGGGTGGGTCGCTCACCTTGAAGGTGGTCCTGCCAATGTGTCTACCGATGGCGATAACATTGTTATCACGGCCGATAGTCGCGACGTTCGTGGCTTTGTATTTGATCGTCGGATGACCGGCAAGATCATGGGTGATGCAATGTCTGGTATTTACGAACAGGTTGGAGCGGCAGCCCAAAAAGAAGCGCCTGGCCCTTGGCGAGCCGAACGTGAGATGCCGACATCGGATGTTGGGACTTCAGAAAGTCCTTTTGATATGACGGGTACCTGGACGGCAACTCAGGAGTTGGACTTCCGTAAATACACAATGGCACTTACACCAGCCGGGCAGGAGTGGTTGGAAGAGTACCTGCCTTACTACGATCAACCGGATGTTCGCTGCACGTCGATTGGATTGCCTGCATTGGCAACTTATTCGTTTCCGTTCGAGGTGATCGAATCGAATAATCGCCTCACCATGATTTACGAATACCAGGGTAAGGTAAGGCGCATCTGGACGGACGGTCGTGATCCTGGTGACTTCGTGCCACCCTCACGCATGGGGCACTCACTTGGACGTTGGGACGGTAATACCCTCGTCGTCGAAACGAATCATCTTGAGAAGACAGTTCGTGATTTCCGCGGCGAGCTAATTTCGGAAAACGCCACCATCGAAGAACGTTACACGCTCAGTGATGATGGCAGCAAACTTAATGCGGTCATCACGGTCTACGATCCCGAAAATTATGAACGTCCGCCGGTTCGTAGGCGGCAATGGCAAAGAAATAACGCTGCGGATATTTTTCCTTATACCTGCGATCCAGACTCGTTTTATTTACAAATGTATGAGGACGGTGAATTGGAGATGTATTTGGAGCGGGTAGATAAGCGCTTCTAGCTTGGCCACTTCACGAATAATCCGGGCCAGACAATAAATTACAGAAGAAGACCGGTATCGATTCGGTGAAAAAGGCTTGCCGAGTTAATCAAAGCGTTCGCGGTTAGTTGAGGCACACCATAAACTTCTGTCTTGGTTTTATAGGATTGCCGGACCTTCTGTAGCAACAAATCGAAATCGCCATCGCCCGAGAGCAGTACAACGACATCAACATCTGGGGCAATGTCCAACACGTCAATTGCAATTCCGACATCCCAGTCGCCCTTCGCGGATCCGTCGCTGCGCTGGATGAAGGGTTTCAGCTTCACTTCGAAACCCAGATGGCGCAGAGCATCCTGAAACTTTCGTTGACCATCATCATTGCGGTCAATGGCATAGGCGTTGGCTTGAACGATTTCGCCACCCGCACTGACTTTTGTCATTAATGCCTTGTAGTTGAACTGTCGCCCATACGCCTGGCGGCAGGTGTAGTAGATATTTTGGACGTCAGCGAAGACCGCGATTTTTTTCATGCTGGATTAATCTCAAAGGGCTTCAACGATGACATTTGGGCGTCTGCGGCTATTAAAAAGGCGGGATCCTAGTCGAAAATGAAGAGGGGCCCGTTTCCACAAAAAAAGGCGGGACCACAAGGGTCCCGCCTTTAGTTCTAGCAAGTTGTCGTCGGATTAAACTGCGACGATGTTCTCTGCCTGCGGTCCTTTTTGACCTTGTGTGACAGTGAACTCAACTTTCTGGCCTTCTGCCAGCGTTTTGAAGCCGTCGCCAGTAATATTACTGAAGTGAGCAAAAACGTCAGGGCCTGATTCTTGCTCGATAAAGCCAAAGCCCTTAGCTTCGTTAAACCATTTAACGGTTCCGGTAGTTGTAGACATTATTAATTCCTATTAAATCAAAAGTTTATGCCCTAATAAAAAAGGGCGATTGCGCTAGAAGTTTGCTGCTACTTATGAAAAACAGGACGAAATACAACTCGGGCTGGTACATAAATACATTGCTGACTTACAAGCAGGGTTAATTATAACTCTGGAGCTGACCGTGTCAAGTGATTTCCTTATGAAATTCAACCACATGTCTGTAATAAGACGTCCGGAGAGCCGGTCTTGGCGGGTTCTTGGTGTCGGTATTCTGTAAAACCCCAGCCAGTTCAGGCACGCATCGGATGAAATCTTCAGCTTCAATTCCCAATCGCTATCTGTCGACGGGAAAAAGATAATTCTGCGTAAAGGAGTCCATATCTGCGTTTTCTGGTGTCGGCGTGTGGATGGGTTATTCCATCGGCAGCGACATTGTTGATGCAAGGCAGATGAGCACCTAGACACCAGCTTAGGCCTCGCTGTGTCGCGCCGGCTACGAACGCCACTCAGGTGATGGATCGGATACCTACTAGCACTATGAATTTGCAGGCCAGCAATTCACTGGCACGCGAGTGTCGATCACCGTTGGTGCCGACAATATCAACAACTTTCAATATAGATTTGGCAGTCAGCTTAGCGGCGCAATGAGTCGCGGTGAAAGCGTAACCATCTATGTCGATCCTGACCAACCGTCGATGGCGGTTGTCGATCGGTCCCTTCGCTGGGGATTTGCGGTAATCTGAAATTTGATTTCCGCGCCTCTGCCATTTCTCGTTTACGCCGAAGTGACAGAAAAGGGTAATGTGTTGGCCTTGGTTGGACTGTTGTTTCCGATGGTAGGCATGGGGCTTCTTACCTGGGCCATTCGGCGAAGGCTTTTTCGGCGTCAGTGAGGCCGAAGCCGCAATGAATTTTTATTGGCAAAGAATTCGGCTTGGTCATACGAGTGGAGCCTGCATCGCAGCGGCAATCACAGCTCGATCAATACCACTACTTAACGGCAGACTAACCGGGGCACAGACAACTACTGTTGCGGCGTAACATCCTCTCCGAACAAGCGCATGGCCAATGTCATGCAGACGAATAACAGCACCACTGCCACTAGAAGAACTAAGGGTGTTTCATAAATTCCCGCTAACCAATACGCGATCAGTGTGACAAATCCGGTTAGGCCGGCGTATGCACCTTGTGTAACGACATGGCTGAGGTGATTGCAATTCGCGCCGACTGATGCAAGTACCGTGGTATCCGAGATTGGCGAGCAGTGATCGCCAAATAATCCGCCGCTAAGTACGGCAGCAATGGTCAGATACATGGATGCGCCGATTTCAAAGCCAACTGGAACGGCGATGGCCATCAAAATCGCGAATGTGCCGTACGATGATCCCGTCGAGAGAGAGATCAGCCCACCGAGCGCAAAGACGATCATCGGGAAGAAAACCGGCGAGACCGAATCGCCAATCAGAGAGGCGAGATAGTCGGCCGTGTGTAGATCACTTGTGACAGAACTCAAGCCCCAAGCGAGCACCAGTATTATGGATACGTAGACCAGACTTTCTGCGCCCTTAACGAACAAGCCGATCATTTCTATGTAGGTGCGCTGCTGATGGCGTCGCATCATTTCCATACAGATAACTGATGCTGTTAGATAAGAGAGGATCAATGTCGATCGAATATGGGCCCCGGTTATGCCGCCGTGTGTTGCGTGCCAGGAGATTAGGCCGATCACCAACACCAACATGACGCCCAGAGGGTAAAGAAACATGCCGACTGGGGTATTTGCATCAGAAGAGATTGGGTCTTCGTCTTTTGGTTTTGCCTGGTCCGATTCGATCGACGCGATATGTTCAGCCTGCACGCGTCTCATGGGGCCGTAGTCTTTGCCCGTGTAAATAACGATGGGGATCGTGGCTAATGCAAGAAATGCATAGAACTGATAGGGGATAACGTTAATAAGGACAGAGAATTCGTTTTCCTCGAGTCCGATCTCCGAATACGATTTTTCGATCAGCGACATGATGTACGCGCCCCAACCGATGAATGGAATCAATATGCTGATCGGTGCGGATGTTGTGTCGAGAATGTAGGCCAATTTTTCCCGCGCCAGTTTGAATTCATCGAACACTGATCGGTAAAGCGGTCCGATTATTAACGCGTTGCCTGAATCGGTAAAAAAAATGGCGAGGCCGGATACCCAAGCCAGTAACTGGGCGCGCGCCCGAGTAGAAACGAGAGAGAGCATTTTTTGTGCAAATTCCTTTGCGCCGCCGGACACTTCTAAGAGTTTTACGAACCCACCGATGACCATCATGGTGATGATGACTTGCGACTGCGTGCCGGCCGTAAACTCGGCGAGAATCTGTTCCTCAATCGCATTCAGCATCATATTGAACGGATCGAAATCAACGATTATGAAGGAGCCGCTCGCGATGCCTACAATTAGCGCTACTAACACGTTCTTGCTATACAGCGCGACCACGATCGTCAAAAGGGGCGGGACGATGGAGAGAAACCCGTAGTCGGTCATTAATGTTTTATTGGTTGTAAGGGTTGGCACTCAGCATAGCACGTGAAATTTTCCTGAAAGTTTTGCTCTGCATGCATTGTTATGGAGCAATGCTCATAATTGGGAATAAGGCGCAGTGCTAAGATAATTAAGATGTCAGATGTTTTCGCAGGTATGAGCAACGAACCTTATTGGTGGAATGACGTACCAAGGCAGAATGTGGCCGATTCAGGTGTTCCAGGGCATGTCGATGTCCTGATTGTTGGCGCGGGGTATACAGGATTGAACGCGGCCCGCATTCTTGCTCGGGCCGGGAAGTCTGTGTTGATTTGCGAGCAAGGGTTTCTGGGTTGTGGTGCGAGCACGCGAAATGGTGGGATGCTGGGTCCGAGTTTTCACAAGCTCGGCGTTAAGGGGCTCCAAGCGCACTATGGCAAAGCGCGGACCCATAATATTCTTCGCGAGAGTATTGGCTTCGTCGATTTTATGCGCGACCTTCTGGAGGCGGAAAACATTGTTTGCGATTTTCGCCGCGTTGGACGATTTAGATGCGCGTCGCGACCCGCTCATTATGAGGAGATGGCACGCGCTGTCGATGCTCAAAAAGTGGCGACGGGAATTGAAGCGGAGATGTTGCCCGCTGCACGTGTCCGCGAAGAAATCGGATCCGATCGGTTCTTTGGTGGCGTGCGGTACAAAATTGACGCGGCTGTGCATCCTGCCAAATACCATGACGGTCTGGTACGCATTGTCCAGGAGGCCGGATGCAATATTTCCACGCAAACGACTGTCACCAGTATTGCAAAGCAAGCCGACGGATTTGAGATCACGACATCAAAGGGAATTGTGAAGTCAGGCCAAGTGGCGGTTTGTACCAATGGCTATACCTCCAAGGTTACGCCATGGCTCAATCGACGGATCATGCCGGTTAGAAGCGCAATAATTGCAACTGAAAAATTACCATCAGAACTCATTGATGAATTGATGCCAACGCGTCGATGTTACGGTGATAGCCGGAGGATCATGGCGTACTACAGAACATCACCGGACGATAGAAGGATATTGTTTGGTGGGCGTGCGACGTCGCGCGATGATGCAGAGAAAAATGCTAAATTGTTACGGCAGTCAATGCTGGAAGTTTTTCCGCAATTGGCACGCCATAGAATTACACATTCCTGGTCCGGTCTGGTTGCTTACGCGTTTGATCATGTGCCCCATCTTGGGCAGCATGATGGGCTTTTCTATGCGATGGGCTACTGCGGTTCTGGCGTAGCGCGTGCGAGTTTTTTTGGTACTAAGATGGCCTACAAGATGCTGGGGGAAGATGAAAAGGGTGCGACGGCCTTTGACGATTTGCCGTTTAACTCACGGCCTTTCTACAACGGTAAGCCGTGGTTTTTACCAACGATTATTCGTTGGCACCGTTTTGTTGATTGGCTCGGGATTTAATGAAGAACGATTATTTTTGCCGACCGCGGGAGTCATCTACGTCGCTGTATGGGAAATCCATCTCGCGGTCAAGGATCTTGATAAATCCGTGTCATTTTTTACGGAGGTGTCGAATTGGCGAGATGTCGGTGGTTACCCGGACTATCCATCGAAGTTTGTGACCGATGGCAACTTGTTCCTGACGTTGTGGTAAACAAACGATCCCGAAATTTCGATTGAATTCGACCGCAAGAATAATGTTGGCTTGCACCATCTGGCACTAAACGTCAAAAGTCGCGAAGCATTAGATGTATTGCATGAGCGTTTTTTGAAAACGGACGGCGTTGTTATTGAGTTTTCGCCCGAGCCAAATGGTGGTGGGCCGACAATTCACCTGATGATCCGTGAGCCCAGCGGCAATCGGATTGAATTTGCCTACAATCCGTCGCGAGAATAGTGGCAAGTTTTACGGGCTACGGCCAAACGATCCATTTTGTGTTGAAATGCGCATTGGCTGGCGAGTACCGACGCGTGTTCGTCAATGGTAGATGCTACGGTTGAATCACAGCGGCATAAAACTTTATTAGGACTAGCGATGAATCTGGAAGAGTATTGCGGGTGTGACGCGACCGAATTGGCGAAATTGGTGCGAGAAGGACAGGTCACTGCGAAGGAGCTCGCAGAAATTGTTGCCAGTAATGTCGCTGCAATAGATCCGCAAGTAAATGGCGTGATTGAGATGTATGCGGACCGAATTGGATCTCTGAATGAGAGTTTGATTCCGGACGGCCCATTTCGCGGTGTGCCCTTTTTCTTGAAAGATCTCGGGCCTCGCCAGAAAGGCAGAGCCCAAGATGGCGGTTCGCGCTTGACGGCAGGGTATGTGGCAGATTATTCCAGTTTTATGACGGAAAAAATGGAGCAAGCCGGTCTTAACATCATGGGTCGCACCACTTGTCCCGAGTTTGGCATTACGGGCACAACCGAATCGATCCTAACCGGCGCAACGTGTAATCCCTGGGATACGGGAAAGACAACCGGTGGCTCCAGCGGTGGTTCGGCAGCCATTGTGGCCGCCGGCGTTTTGCCGATGGCGCATTCAAATGATGGTGGCGGCTCAACCCGCATTCCCGCCTCAATTTGCGGCAACGTTGGCATGAAGCATTCTCGTGGGCGCATCAGTTATGCCCCAGAGGGGTGTGACATTTCGTATCCGCTTTTTTCCGACGGAGTGAATGCGAAATCGGTACGGGACGTAGCGGGTTTTCTGGATGCCGTCCAGGGCCCCGCGCCGGGAGAGCCAATCATTTTTAGCGAAGCAGAGCAGCCATTTGTCGACGAAGTCGATCGGGACCCGGGCAAATTACGAATTGCGGTATGTGCTGACCAGTTTGGTGCGAGAAAACTGGACGCTGACATGGCGGTAGAGATAAATACTGTTGCCAAAATGTGCGAGGACGCGGGTCACCATGTTGAGATAGCGGCGCCTGCGATTGACTATGAAATATATTTAAGCGTATTTCGGCGCATTTGGTGTATCGACCTCGCCGTGATGCTCGACTATGAAGCAAGCAATATGAAACGTGCAGTTTCGGCTGATACGGTTGAGCCAATCACGCTCAAGATATGGGAGGCCGGTCGTAACGCAAGCGCGGCAGAACGGCTCGGTATAACGCATGCCATGTCTATGTTGGGCCGCCAGCTTGGCGCGTTCTTTGAGGACTACGATCTACTCTTAACGCCTGTCATGGGTCGGCCGACACCCGAATTGGGCAGCCCGTTCAATCTATTGCACGAAGATCAATCTCTGGATGAATGGTTTGAAAATGCCCTCGATTTCATTCCGATAACGCCGCTCAACAACATGACCGGCACGCCGGCGGTGTCGTTGCCGCTTTGTCGTGATTCGAACGGCATGCCAGCCGGCGCACATTTCATGGCGCCGATGGGTCGCGAAAACCGGCTATTTAATATTTCCGGACAGCTTGAGCGGATATCACCGTGGCAAGAGAAGCGGCCACCGCTACATGTATTGTCAGTTTGATAATCGTGCAGGTATAAGGTCGCGAGCAAAAACGTCGTCGACCGTTTCTGCCCGACGGATCAGCTCTGCACTACCATCGTTGACTAACACCATGCCAGGTCTTGGGAGCGCATTAAAATTAGCAGCGTTCGGTTCTGCGTAGGCGCCGGTGTTTAGGAAAGCGACCAGATCGCCGCGCTCGAGTAATGGTGCCGGGAGCTGGTGTGTCAATATTTCTGCATTACAGGTCTGTCCGACGATGTCATAGAGTGCCTCGTTTGGTGCGCCCATTTTGTTGGCGATGAAGTAGTCGTAAGCAGGTCTTTCAAGATTAAATCCGTGACCGTCAATGAATGTCTCGGCAGTATCAACTTCGGCCCAGCGATACTGAATGTGCACATCGTCAGACTTCAGGTTGCGAACGCGCGTCAAATGAATTCCGGTGTCTGCGTGAATACTTCGGCCCGGTTCAATCTCCAGGCGGATACCGGCCGGACTAAATCCGTTGCTTACAAGAGCTTCGCGCAACGTTTCCGCGATCGTCTTGGCGAATATTTCCACTGACGGTGTTGCATAGTCGATGATGGCAACATCGGGGTCATGATCAAGTGGACTGGGGAAGCCACCGCCGACATCGATAACCTGTGGTGTCCAATCACCTATTATATCGGCGACCTGGCGAGTGAGTGTTACGCATGCCTCTACCCAAGCCCGCCAAACAATAGGTTTCTTACTGTGCCGACCCATATGCACATGGACGCCTATCAGATCGACATTTTGTAGTTCGTTTATCGTCTGGGCCATTTCCAACACTTCCTTGGTCGGAATGCCGTACTTAATGATTTGTGTCAGATAAGACACTTGCATGCCGGGGGCGAAATCAGACTCGAGATCCAGAGAACCCAGATGCGGTTTTAATCGCAGCAGGATTTTTACTTTGCGTCTGAGCCGTCTGGCCTCCTCATTGCAAACGATCAATTCACGGGGACTATCCAGGACAATTCTGGCACCTGCCTCTATCGCTTTGGTAATGAGACCGCGATCCTTAATTGAGCCATTAACCGATAGGTGTTCACCGCTGACGCCGGCCCGCAGAGCGCATTCGAGTTCGCCTGGTCCGAAGATGTCGCAACCCGTGTTTTCTTCAGTCAGAATTCGACGCACCGCGATAATCGGATTGGCTTTTAACGACGGGTACAGAAGTACCGGTCCATCCGTCCAGTGTTCTTCAAGCACGCGCTGCCACTTTTGAACGTTACGTCGTAACTGCTGTTCTGAGGTTACGTACAACGGCGTGCCGAATTTTTCGGCGAGCTTGGTGGTGTCACAACCATCGATGGTTAAATGCTCACCTTCGATACTAAGCGGGTCCCGCAACAGTTCGTCCGTTATAAGCGATTTGATCATGAGTAGACGTCTCTTCTGATTTGGCGTTAGCGTAGGTAAAATGTGGCAATCGAAGTCAACAGGCAAAATAGCATGCTGAAGGGAATAAAGGGTATTCACCACATTGCGATCTCTGTGCCGGATCTCAAGCGGGCGCGGGCATTTTATTGCGATGTCCTGGGCTTTGAAATTGCCGAGGAATTCGAGTTTGGGCCGGATGACGAAAGCGATCGTGTAACACAGGTTAAAGGCGCATGCGCCGATGTGCTAATGCTTCGCGCCGGCAACATGCATGTAGAAATATTTGAGTTCCGTAATGATGGCGTCACGCTACAAGATGATGATCGACCGGTCTGTGATCATGGTTACACGCACTTTTCACTCGAAGTGGATGGCGATATTGAAGAGGTTTACGTGGCGCTAGAAGTGGCGGGAGTGCGGTGGCATTCGCCGGTCGTCGGTGATATGAACGTGGAAGGATACGCGGTCACGTATGGTAGGGATCCATTCGGCAACGTGATTGAGATTCAGAAGCTAGCAGAGTCAAATCCTGGTCATGTTAAGCATTTGCCGCGTTGGAAAATGTAAGCCGCTCTTCAGTCAGGCATTGCTGCGGCGCTTTTTAGCGGCAGTCGTAGTGCGAGTCCTATGTAAATAGCCAGTGCCGCAATGGCCAAGATGCCGCCTTGATAAAGCATGGCTTCCAGACCGTATCGACCAACTATTGTTCCAGCGATCATCGCGCCAATTGTCAGTCCGAGAGCCTGCGCGGTTGTCATCAGGACAACGAGACGACCGCCAGTATCGGCGACGGCGGCGACCGCGAATAAATAGGGGAGCGCAAAATTCCACGTTGTGTTGTAGACACAGATCGCAATGATCAGAGTACTGATTGACTCTAAATCGACTAAAAGGACGACTGCGGCGACTTGTCCCAGCATGGCGATTGTAAATGGAATGATTCGGCCGAAGCGATCGGCAAGTAGGGCCGCTGCAAAGGCGCCAATTAGACCAACAGCCAAGCCGATGGCGAGTGCCTGGCCGATTCCTTCCGCCGCTATGTTCGCATCCGTGGCCAAGCGTTCAACAAACGCCCAGACACCGCCTAGGCCCATATACCAGACACACTGACAGGCTACCGCGAGCCAAACGAGCGTCGAACCGGACTTGGAGTGATTAGTTTCGTCTGCCAATGATTTGTGGCTTTTTGTCGGCAAGGATCTAATCATCGGGAGCGTGATTGTGGCAATGAAAGCCAGGGACCAAAATACCGCTTGCGGTCCTAATTCTGCAATGTACGGGGGGAGCACCAAGAATCCAACAATTGCGACCGAAACCATCGCTACAATTGTTATAGAAAAATTCTTGTCTACGTCGCGCGTATCACTGAGCGCTGCGACGCTCAATGCATAAGCCGTACCTGCGCCAATGAGCCCGGTACAAAACCGAATCGTGGCGAGTGTTACGAAGTCTGTTACGAAGGCAGATGCGATGTTGCCGATGACCATGGTTAGCAACGCAATCAAGGCGACTCGGCGCCAATTCCACAGTCGGACCCAGAATATGGCGGCTACGCCTGCAATCGCACTGCCGGCCACTTCTACGCCGGCAATCAGTCCCAACTGCCCGGCACTAAATCCCAAGTGGTCTGCAAGCGCCCCTAAGTACATCGGTTGTAAATTGAAAACCGCGACGGCGACTGAACCAATCGCGATGGCAGCAGCGATTGCAATTGGCCTGTCCGCGGCGTTTCGTTCGGAATTGCTTGAATTGTTCACTGCCATCTCGTTTTAATCTTCTCTGTTTGAAATCGAGAGCGCTGTTCTCCGGACTCGACCGCTGTTTATTCGTAGACATTGCCATTGTGCTTCAACCAACCGCCTATGTGTTGTTGTTGCGGATCGTGGTGCGTCCAATGGACGACGCCGCCACGATCATTGTCTTCATACTGGCCGCTAAAGTGAACGGTGTCGCTGGATTTTAGATTGGGCACTCGTAGGGCCAGGTCAATGTTGTGGGCGATCAGAAGGGTGTGACCGTTTGCCAGTTCCAGAATAAACCGCTGGTGTCGGCTGCCGTCATTGTCATCGGAAAGCACACGAACCACAGTCCCGGACGCCTCGACTTGCCGGCCGCCAACGAGGGCAGGCACTTCGGTGCTCGCACTGTGTGTTGCGGCACCAGGCGTGCTTGCAGGGCTGCCTTGTTCCAGGCTGTATAAGTACATAGCCGCGAGGGCGACTATGATCGGTAGGACTGTTCTCTTCATTTGAACGATATAGGCTCGCCATCCGGGTGTGGCTGACAGGCGGGCGGCTGCTCGGTGCTCCATGTCATTGAGGCAATTCGCCACCCGTCGTCGGTGCGGACCATACTGAATACGTCCACCCCGCAATGAGACCATGCGCCATCAATGTAAATATCATACGGATACCAGGTCATCGCGACGGTTCCAGAGATCAAGACGGTCGGGTCAAAGCCACGTTCCACGATATCAACGGACGGTTTTGACACCCGTTGTTCTGCGGCCGTTCGCAAGTTGACTTCATGACGGCCTTCACGCACGGCGGTTGAAACGGTAATTGCGTCATCGAGCATTAAGTCTGCAAGTCCTGCGAAGTTTTCAGCCGTAATTAAATCGAGGGCCTGGTCAGCAACCGCGAGGACTTCCGCTTGGTCTTGATCGGCGAGTGCTTGCGAGGAATTGAACACGCAAGCGAGCGCGAGAGCTGTTACCCAAAAATTGCGTTCTAAGGTCATCAAATAATCTCCACTGTTGTTTTCATTGTTAACGATACGCGCTATTTTAGCCGATAACTTCCGTGTACAGCCGATGCGAATTTAGGCCAAATAGCTTTTCGAGGTCAGATGTTTTCATCCCCCGTTTAGCAAGCCCATCCCAGATGGTTTCCATGCGTCGCGGGCCATTCAATTCTTCGAAGTACAATGGCCATTCCTCGCGCATGAAATTTGCACCTTCTTCTGCTTTCAATTCCGCCAAATATTCCTCGCTGAGCTTGAGGCGGCGGTGATCGCGATCAGAGCCAATACACACATGCTCAATACCCGCGACATTGATCGCATGTTCAATGTGTTGATAGTAAAAGTGAACGGCATTGTCGACCTGCAACGTCATGAATGGCCGCATTTGGGTTACGCCAAATAGGCCGCCTTTTTCAGCAACAGCCCGAATGTTTTCATCCGTCGTGTTTCGATTGTGGTCTTTCAAAGCCTTGCAACAGGAGTGCGAGATTATTACGGGAGCGCTGGATGCCTCAATCGTGTCGGCCATCGTCCGCATGTTGGCATGCGATAGGTCGATCAACATGCCTACATCGTTCATCTTATCGACCAATTGCTGCCCGAATATTGTCAGGCCGGATCCGTTAGTTTCGTTACATCCCGCGCCAGCCCAATTTTGAAAATTGTACGTGATCTGACTGGAGCGGACGCCAAGACCGTAGAAAACGTCGATGTTGTCGAGGTTTTTGCCAAACTGAGTGGAATTTTGAAAAAGATAGAAGAGGGCGATTCGCCCTTGATCTCTGGCTGTCTGAATATCGGCAACTCGAGTCGCCTTCATCCAAAAATCAGGTTCCTGGTCGATCAGATTGTCGTAGGCAAGGACACCGTCAATCGCCCACGCATAAGCTTCTGCTTCGTACGACTTCGGATCGCAAAGCGTCACGGTAATGGAATTGATCCCTGAATCAATCATCTCGCGACAGAGGGAGTCAGTGTAAACCTCGCGAACTTCACCCATTGCGTCGATGATGAGTGAACTTTGCGTCGGCGTGCCAGCCGCATATGCCGATTGAAGGCTGCTAGAACCCAGTGTCGCTGCGCCCGCCAGGGTGCCAATAGAGAAGTCTCGCCTGGTAATCATGAATGCCCCCATACAGAAATTAATACGCTGTCCAGTAGGCTCAACCATACCAGTTGCCGCGCGAGAGACTCAATTGATCGCACGTCCGCCCGTCGATCCGATGCGTCGGCTTTGTGGAATCGACCGTCGTGCTACAAGACTTCTTCCAGCGCGCCGATTAATGCGTCGACTTCGCTTATCGTATTGTAGTGCGCCATAGAGACGCGTACACAACCGCCATTGTCGGCCAGGTTCAGAAACTCCAATAAGCGGCGGGCATGAAAGTCGCCAAATCGAATCGCAATGTTATATTCATCCATTTTCTTTGCGATCTGTCCCGAGTCCTGCCCATCGACAACAAAGCTAATGGTGGCAACCCGACGTTCATCGGAGCCATTTTCGAAACCAAGAATGCGGCAATCTGATCTGGAGCGTAAATACGCGAGAAGTCTCTCGGCGATCGCATTCTCGTGCAGGGTAATTCGGTCAAATGCACGCACAATTTTGTCGCGGGTAGAACCAGCACCGTCGACCTGCTCAGCAAGTTCCGCTAGGTAGTCGACGATGCCGATGGACGCGTAAGCAAGTTCATAACTCGCGTTTCCCGGCTCAAGTTTTACCGGTACTTTTTCTTTGCCGTAAAAATAGTGATAGAGGTTGTCCAGCTCTCGAAGCAGGTCGTACTTACCGTAAAGTACGGCGAAATGTGGTCCAAATACTTTGTACAAACTAAAAACAAGATAATCCACATCGAGCGCCGCCACATCGATTGCTCGATGCGGCGCGAATGCAACGGCATCAACACACAGTTTTGCATCTGCGCTATGAACGAGCTTGGCGATGTCGGCAATCGGATTAATGGTGCCAAGAATGTTGGAAACATAGGTGACAGCGACAAGCTTCGTGCGATCCGATAGCAGTGATTGCAGGTCATCAAGATTTAGCTCGAGCCGCTCCAGGTCAATATTCCAGAATTTGAGTGTTACACCAAATTCCTCCAGCGTTGTCCATGGTCCTATGTTGGACTCGTGATCGGACACCGTGACAATCACTTCGTCACCGGGCTTGAATTGACCGCGCATACTCTTCGCTAAGTTTTGCAATGCCACTGTTGATGAAGACGCAAAAGCAATCTCTTCAGCTCGGCTCGCATTGGTCAAATGCATCATGGCCTGCCGTCCGGATTCCAGTGCATTTGCGGCCTTAATGGATAAATCGTAGCTACCACCGGTTTGAACATTCATGTTGAAAAGAAAATCATTCAGACGATCAACACTGCGGGCAAGTATCTGCGTACCGCCGGCATTGTCAAAGAGTGTCCAACCATTATTTAGGCCTGGAAATTGGCCGCGAACGAAGTCGAGATCTAGAGAATTCAGATTATTCAATGTTGCTCCGATTCAGTGCGCCAGGATGGCGCTTAGGAAATGTCTGGTGCGTGGTTCTTGTGCATTGTCGAATATGTCGGATGGTGTACCAATCTCAATAATCTTACCGTTATCCATAAAAGCAACGCGATCGGCGACTTCTCTCGCATATCCCATTTCATGTGTAACGACCACCATCGTTACGCCAGACTTCGCGAGTTGCCGCATGACATCGAGAACTTCACCTACCATTTCCGGATCTAGTGAAGAGGTGGGTTCGTCAAACAAAAGAACCTTTGGCTCCATTGCGAGTGCGCGCGCTATGGCGACCCTTTGCTGTTGACCGCCGGACAGTTGATCCGGATACTTATCAGCTTGCGATTCTATTCCTACCTGTTTGAGCAGTGCGAGCGCATGCGCCACCGCTTGATCTTTCGTTTTCTTCCTGACGCGCATGGGCGCCAGGCTGACATTCTGACAAACTGTTAGGTGCGGAAACAGGTTAAAAGATTGAAAAACCATACCGACGTTTTCACGAATACTCGTCAGATTTTTATCTTTCTTGACTGGCGTTCCGTCAACGATAACCGTGCTGGGATGTTCAAACGATTCGAGCAAATTGATACAGCGAATGAGCGTTGATTTGCCCGATCCGGATGGCCCAATCACACATACCACCTCGCCTGTCTCAATGTTGAGGTCGATTTCATCTAACGCAAGAAAAGTGCCAAAGCGTTTTGACAGGTGGTTGATTGAAATGACTGCAGTCATTGCGTGTACTCTCGTCGTGACTTTTTCTCCAAGCGGCCGACGAGATAAACAAGCGGCAGAAGAATTGCAATGTACATCAAGGCGGCTGCGATCAAAGGTGTCGGATTGGCCTCGAGTGCCTGTGCCTGTGTCGCCTGTTTAACGAGGTCGGGTATCGCAACGACAGATGCTAACGCGGTGTCCTTAATGACATTGATGCAATTGCCCGTCAGCGGCGGAATCATAATGCGAATGGCTTGTGGCAGAATGACGTCCCGCATCATTTGACGGTAATTCAATCCCAATGCAAAAGAGGCTTCGAACTGGCCGCGTGGAACGGCCTCGATGCCCGCACGAAATATCTCGGCGGTATAGGCAGCAGATACCAATGTCAGCGAGAGGGCTGCCGACATAAACGGCGACAGACTTAGTCCAACAAAGGGCAGGGCGTAATAAACAACGATCAACAGAACCAATATGGGGATTGATCGAAAGAGGTCGATGAAAAGTCGGGCAACTAGTTGTGCCGGCCGAACGCCGTACAGTCGAATTAGCGCGATTGCCAGACCCAGAACCAGTCCAGCGACTATGCTGACAGCACCTAAGGAAATTGTGACTCGCAAGCCAGACAGCAGCAACGGAAACGAGCTGACGAATACTTCCCAATTGAAAAACGTTTCGACAAGGCTCACGGGCTTAACGCGGTTCCTAATGAATTGCCGGTAATTCGGTAATCTGTACCGTCGAACTTGTTAATGCGGGTTCTGAACCAAACCAGTTTTGATGCAACTGAGCGATAAACCCTTCATGCTTAAGTGTGCTGATGACATCGTTGACTTCTTGTACCAACGCGTTCGATTTCGCAAACATCATTGAGTACCGCTCGCCCGTTTCTATGCGTTCGATGACCTTGAAATGTTGCTTGCCCTTGATGAAATACTCTAAAGCGGGAATGTCGGAAATATAACCGTGAAGTCTTCCACTTTGCAGGTCAAGCATCGCCGGCGCGAGTCCCTCGTAGCGGCGAATATCCTTAAAGCCGTATGTTTCGCTATTGGCGGTGGTCCACATGTCGCCCGTTGAACCGGTGTCGACGCCGATAATTCTGTCGTTCATATCGCTGAGTGTCTTTGCAGGATTACGGGCAAGTACGGTCAATGACTGCGCGCTGTCAAAGTATGGCTGAGCAAAGGCGACGGATCGCAGTCTTTTATCGGTGATCGTGATCGATGAAATCGCAATGTCGATGCGTCCGGATTGCACTGCCGGAAACAGGCCGTTGAACGGAATATTCACAATTTCGACGCTTAGACCGAGACGCTTTCCAATTTCTTTCGCCAGATCGATTTCGAAACCGACGTAATCGCCACTGGAATCCTGAAACTCCCATGGCACGTTGCCGATGTTAGCGCCGACCGTCAGATCCGCACTATTTGCTTGCGTTGTAAGCCATGCGGCAATCGCAACAAGAATTATACGAAATAGTTTCAATCGCGCTCCCGTTGGCGATTATTAGAACATGCCGATACACACAATCCTATGATGTGACAGATAAAATCAGATGTAGTGCAGCTGCCCATTTGCACTGGCAATTCGTTCCGTGTGAATGACACGCGATTCATAGTCCCGCGATGCGACGTTACTAACAGCGATAAAATCAGCTTTGACTTCGCGCTGATTGATTTTAAGCTTAATGTATCCGCGATTGAGACTATCAGTCCACACAATGTCTGGGTTCTGCGCCTGGTTCAACTGATCAAATGCAGCTGCGCCTTCGATTCCAAGGGCGAGTAACGAGCTCGGCGACGTTATGCCGGTTGATCCTAACTCGAGACCCATATTTTCACCGCGATCATTGCGTAGTGTATTGGCCCAAAAACTATGGCTATCGCCGGATATGACGAGTAGGTCGTTCGCACCGGCGCTTTTTGCCGTTTGATAAAAGCGTTCGCGTGCAGCCGGGTAGCCGCTCCAGGAGTCGAGATCGTCGGTCAAATCAAGTGCGCCAACCTGGGCCCGATTGTTGAGAGTATTTAGCGTAGAGTCGTCGGCACTGTTCCGTAATTTGTCGAATGCCGGTGCGTTAAGTTTGGGAGCGATCATCTTGGCTAAAATCGACTGATTACCAATTAAGCGCCAACGTATGCCCGATTCGACTGAATCCCGTAACTCGCCAGAAAGAAATGTCTCCATTTCTATAGAGAGGAAATTCCGATCCGGTGCGCCGACCACAGTTGAAAAGAAGTGCTGCGCCTCGCTCGGGCTATTGAAACGACTCAAATCGCCGTAATCAATTTGTAGGCTGCGGCCCGTGTGTCGACTCTCGAGTGTCACCAGGCTCAGAAGGTCACCAAATTTGAAATGACGCCAATAATTTTCCCTCGGCGTGCCGGCTTCGGGCGCGCGTATCGGCATCCATTCGTAGTAAGCCGTCATCGATGCGCTGCGTCTTTCCTGCCAATCTCCCTCGTCAGCCTGATGATTCTGCGCGCCACCCATCCACGGGTTGTTAGCCGTCTCATGATCGTCCCAGATCACGACAAGTGGATGGCGACCATGCATAGCGCGAGAGCCGGCATCACTTTTGTATTGTGCATGACGCTCTCTGTAGTCCGACAACGTTATTATTTCGTGTTCGGGTTTATGGACGCGGCCGATTTTCTTGCCTGCATCACCGCCGTAGCCGTTCTTGTCATATTCGTAAATGTAATCACCAAGGTGCACGACAAGATCGATATCCTCGTCGTTGGCAATGTCTTCGTAGGCATTGAAGAAGCCAAATGGATAATTCGAACAGGTCGCAACTGCGATCGCTAGCTTATCTACATGTCCGACGGGTAGAGTCTTGGTTTGCCCAAGTGACGACAGTGTTGTGCCGACGGAAAATTGGTAAAAATACTCTGTGCCGGATTTGAGATTATCTGCGACGACATTAACCGTGTAATCGCGCCCCGCATGCGTTCGAAAGTCGCCATCAGCGACGATATTTCGAAAGTCCGCATCGCTCGCAATTCGCCAGTCCACAATCACGGACGAATTAAATCCACTAATCCGCGTCCACAATACGACGCTCGTCGCATCAGGGTCGCCGCTCGCAACGCCATGCACAAAAACGTCGGCGGTGTCTCTTGTGGCCGTTATGGTGCAGGCAGCCGGCACCAGCAAAACGGAAGATGCGCCTAATAGTGCTTGCCTTCTAGATATTCGAGTTGTCATGGCAACGAAGTCCTCGGTTATTAGCGTCAGCTATTCCTGTACTACATCTGCTTCTGTAAAAAATGTCGGTGCCTTGATCTTCCGAGCGGCCAAACGTGATTTCTTTACCAATGATCAAGGTCATTAGATCCTCGGCAACAATCATGCGGCTGTCGTATTCGGTCATGCCGTGAAGCTCCTCCATGGCGGGCTTAATGATACTGGCGGGTGGTGTTTCGAAACTGGAATCTAACGGCCGAGATTAGTTTTCGGATTAGTACCCGTGCTTAAAATCAACGATATGTATTAGCGTTTCTCCCCGTAGGAAACGCTGATAGTTTTCAACAAAGATAGGCACGATCAGTAGCGGATGGCTGATTGCAGAGATGTGCGCCGTTATGGATAAATTAGGCGTATCCCAAAGAGGGCTATCGTCGGGGAGTGGCTCTTCGTTAAATACGTCTAACACTGCTCCAGCAAGTGATCCGCTACTAAGGGCAGTCACAAGTGCATCATCATCAACAACGCTGCCGCGACCGACGTTAACAAAACAGGCATTTGCGGGTAAATGCGTAAGCGCTTTCGCATCCAATAAGTTCTTGGTTGTTGGTGTGTCCGGCAAGGTTGAAACCACGTGATCGCATTGCTCAAGAAAGTCATACAATTCTTCAACTGGTAGAACGTTTGCGATTTCTGTTGTGCTTCTTCCGGAGCGACTTAAGCCAATTACTTCCAGCCCCATGAACTTCGCTGACATTGCGATGTGTTGTCCAATTGAACCGGTACCCATGATGCCGAGTTGCTTACCAGCTAAGGTGCCCGAGTGTGCTTGGAACCAATTATGTTTACGTTGTTTAGCAAGGCGTTCATTGACTTTCAATTCATGTGCAAGCAAATAGCCTAACGTGTACTCGGACATTTGCGGTCCAAATACGTCTTTGACGCCTGTCAGAACGTAGTCACGTCGATCGTGCTCGATGAATGGCGTAATGCCAGCCCACGATGATTGAATCCATTCGATGTTCGGCAGCTCGGGCAATAATTCAACGATCATTGCGGGGTTGCCGAAGAGAATTGTTTCTCCCGAATATGCCTTACGCGCGTCAGCAACATTCGTGTACGCCGCGACAGGAATTGGCGAGGAGGAGAGTCGCGCTACTTCCGTCACAAATTCGTCTGCCACCGAAGTCAGTATCAAGCAATTTTTCATAGTTATTTAGTTTAGCGGAAGATCTGGCCTATCGAGCAAGATCATCGAGTAGGTCGACCAACGTCGCAATGTTGGCTTTTGCTTTCGGGGATCGCTCAAGACAGACCCGCACTGAGTCATTGACGACCTGACCTGCGTCGTCGAGTACTTCTCGGCCCGCCGGGGTTAGAGCGGCTATCGCAAGGCGAGCATCCCGCTTGCTTTTGACGGTAGAGACTATGCCGAGTTTTTCCATTGGGCGAAGCGCACGAGTAACGCCTGATGGTGTCATTCCGACTGTCTGCGCCAGATCTACGCGGCTTGCTTGGGCATTAGGCGCTGCACCAAGCGCCTTCATAAGTCTGTATTCGGCCAGGCTGATGCCGCGGATTGCACCAAGGCTGCTGTCCAGCCGCCTTTCCACTCGATTCCATGCCGCCGCCAGACTGAGCGCAAAATTCTGTTCTCGGCTGAGCGTAGTTTTCATAAGATAAGCATAACAAATGCGTGAGGAATCACGCAATAGGCATGCAATTAAACAGTTAACGCAAGAGGATGGTAGTGCCAAGGCATTGTTAGCTGCTATCCACCGAAATTGCCAGCGCATCGCTCGTCGAGTAGATTCTGTGTTAGCAGCTCGGCGGAATGCTCGCCGGAGACATAATTTTCGTCGGTCAGAAGAAGGTTTTGATGAATAAAAATAACGATTTATCGCGGAGAAAATTCGTCGCTGGGTGTGCCGCAGTTGGGGCGTCAGGTATCTTGGTGAATCAAGCACAGGCGCTCGTTACTTCTCCCAGAGCAATGGAACTGGCAGAAGCTAAGCGGGAAGCATTAACGACATTGCTGTCCGACATGGTCAAAGTGCAGAGCCTGTCTGGGGAGTCCGCCGCCGATGCGCAAGGCATCGTGAAGGCGTATTTGTCTGAATTACCGTATCGAGTCGAAGAGTCGGCGGATCGGCCGAGCCAATTTTCGGACCATGCCGAGTTCATGCCACCGAATCCGCCCGGCGATGGTCCTTTTGTCAACGTGGTCGGCTGGCCAAAAGCGAGTTCATCACGTCAGTTTGCGATGTTTTCTCATATTGATTCCCATTCCATTGATCCGGGCTGGGAGTCCGAACCGCTTGAACCCAAGATGGATGGCACACGTATGGTCGGTCTTGGCACATCCGATGACAAAGGCGGTGTCGCCGCAATGTTGGTTGCCAGTGCGGCGTTAGCGGAAGAGGGCGAAGCGTTGCCCGTTGTCATGAGTTTGCACGGCAAGGGCGGCGGAGGTCGGGGAAGCCTACCGGTCTTTGAACGCTTGCGACAGACGAACCACGGTATCGGTGCAGTCTTGTACGTGCACCCTGCAGAAACCGGTCGTGGGCTGGATGACATCAAGAACGCGGTGCAAGGCATCGTCGATCTGAAATTGACCGTCACTGGTTGGCGTGCACTACCCATGGAAATTGGCAGCACCGACTCATCTGCATGGGAAGACGGCGGCAATGCGCTTGATATGGGCTGGCGGGCAGTTGAGCACTTACGCGATGGCGTGTTCGCGGACACATTATTTAATTTAGGCATCATGAATGGTGGCGATAGAGTTGGATCCGTTGCAGACAAGGCTGAGGCAACGTTCCGATTGAAATTCACCGGTTCACACACCTGGGTTGCCTTGTTAGAGAGTGCGCGCCTTGCATTGAGTGAATTCGCAACGTCCATTAATTCGTCGAGCGCGACCTACCAATTCTCTCTCGATACGGTTGGTTATCGCACTAATCCGGGAGCCGCAGAGTGGGATATTCCAGTTAGTCGCGTGCTTAGGGATTCCATCGAAGACATTACCGGCCGAGCGCCTGATGCTTACCCCAATCATTACGCGGGCGATATTCGATATCCGATCCGACTGCTAGGCGTGCCCGCATACGGTATCGGTTCGGTTGGTGGCAATTTTTACGGGCCGAACGAATGGGTCGACATTGATGATCTCGTCAAACTAGTCGCCGTACTCATTCAGACGCTTTCCGGATGGGACTCCCTGTAGCCCTATTGTTGTTACGCTTTATCGATAAACAACCGAGCTGATAATGGCCAGATGATCGCTCACGCCGCGTTTGAAGGCTTCAACATTGATGCGTTCGTCATTGCCATGAATGCGCACAAATTCAGCTTCAGGGACAACCGTCGGATCGAATCCGTAGCTAACGATGCCTAAATCACGGGTGAAGTGGCTGTCAGTAAATCCAGTCGACACTGATGGCATGACGCGCGACCCAGGATGTCGCTCAGCCGTAACCTCTTCGATCGCTAAATAAAGTAGCGAATCCGTGGATGAAACCGCTGGTGTAAACGCCATCAGCACTTCAACCTCAACACCGGTTTCCTTAATCATTTCCCGCAAATTGTCGACGAATTCTTCGCTGGGTCGATCAGGCAAAATACGGCAGTCTAATTCAGCCCATGCTTCTGGCGGCACGACGTTAATCTTGTTTGACGCTTCAAACCTTGTCATCGAGCAGGTGTCGCGAGTTAAAGCGTGTAGAAAAGGCGAGTGTAGTTGCAGTTTTTGTAAGAACCCTGGTTCCTTAATGGCATTCGCGATATTGCTGTACGCCTCTTCCCATTCTGAGGAAACGCTAAGCGAAAGTGAATGAAACATAGAATCAACTGCCGGAACGATACGTGCAGGGAATGGGCTGGTACGCAATACATTCAATGCGTCGACTATTCGTGTAACAGAAGAGGTGGGGTTGGGCATCGAACCATGGCCCGGTGTGTCAACTGCCGTTAGACGAAGCCAAACCGGAACCTTTTGAGTTACCTCGACGTTGAATATTAATTCTTTATCTGATTGCTCGCCATTGCCGCCTTCATTAATCAAAAGTCCTGCGCCCGCGAAAATTTCCGGGTGGTGTTCGACCAGCCAACCAGCGCCATAATACCCGCCAGCCTCTTCGTCTGCGGTAGCGACCAACAAAACGTCGCGGTTAAGGGGCGCGCCGGCTCGATGCAGGCTGATGAATGTCGCAAGCTGCGACATGCCGGTGCCCTTCATGTCTAACGTTCCGCGGCCCCATAAATATCCGTCTTTGATCTCGCCAGACAACGGATCGGTGGTCCAATACTCGCGATTGGCGGGTACAACGTCAGTGTGTTGCAACATGATCAACGATGGTTCGTCGCCACCTTCAAGTCGAGCCCAAAGATTGCCGCGTCCTGGTGCACTTTCGGCTGTTTTATACGGAATACCTTCTGCGTCGAGAATGGCAGCAATAAATTCGACGGCGCGAGTTTCATTACCCGGTGGATTGATGGTGTCGATTCTAACGATCTGTTGTAGCCAATCGAGCGCCTCGTCTTCAATGGATTGTGCATGGGCCGCGGTTGCAAAAAAGAAGAGCGTCGCGATTAATGTGCCTCGAATATTCATTCAAATCCCCGGTTGTTGCGTAAATTTTTTCGCCAGCCAAAATACGTTGGCCAGCATTTTGTGAATACTATTTTTCAATAGGATAACGTCTAAAAAAATCCCATACGACATCCATCCCTGCACTGACCACTTCGTCGCGCGACTGGGGACAATGGTCCTGGCCTGGCATCGTGTCATATTGTTGTTCGGTGACACAGGTCGCCAGAATAGATTGTACGCGTTGCCCCGGCCAATCATGACGCCCGCCAGGCTCCATACAACTCACGACTTCCTGGCCGCTGGTGCGGCAATCAGAATAGGCGGTGCAAACCAGACCGGCTGTGTTAGAGAATTGGTTTTCCCAGTCGGAAGGCCCAACGTCGCATGCAAGGTGGTCGGCCCAGATCTTGGCCGTTTTTGCGGCGGTCGTGTAAATGAATCCATCACCGCCGGGTTGGCCGTCAAATCGAACGGTGTTGTCCTTGTCACCGTACAAATGCAACATCGGCACGTCGACTGTTGGGCCACACGCATACCCGGGTGCTAACTGAGCAATGATCGGCGCGACGGCGGCAAATCGGTCCGAAAGATTGCAAGCAAGTCGCAACGCCATCATGCCGCCATTGCTGACGCCCAGAAGATAGGTGCGCTCGGTGTCGGTTGAAAATTCTGCTTCGACCCGAGCCATCATTTTCTCGAAGAAACCAATGTCGTCGTAGCAACCGGTCCACGCACAACGATTGCACTCACCACATTCAGCCGGGCATGGGTAGGCATCAGCTTTCTCAACGCAGTGTGGACCTTCCGCTTTTGGACCTTGATTTGCCGCTAAATCGTTCCACGAGGTTACGCGGTACGAAAAGCCCATCGGTCCATCTATCCCAAAATGTGATCCCTGCGGGTAGACGGCGATATAGCCGTTGTCGTCAGCGTGCGGATTCATGCTGTGTGCGGCCTCGAAACCCGTCGCGGTACTTGTGTAGCCGTGTACGGCGTAAACGACTGGTGCTGGCAGTTCAATTCCCTCTGGCACATGGACGAAGTATTCACGCTCAATTCCATCGTGGTTGAGCGTGCGTCGATGCATGGATGTAGCGTCCGTCATTTCTGAGCTGTCTGTGTTCGCGTCTTCCGAGCAGCCAACGGCAACGATCAATAGGACTAACACGACTGACTGACAAAATTTCACGTTTGGTTTACCTACAGTCGTTGGATCAAGGTTACTATTCTCGCCTGCACGTAGTCAGAAAACCCAAATACTTGCTGGTGGCGAACTTCGTCTGCATCAAGAGTAAGAACGATGCCGTCAAAAGCGGCAGCGAGTTGCAGCCCACTTAGATATCGTTCGATTGCATCAAGATTGCTTGCCCACGCCGTGCTCAGAATCCCCAGAATTCCGGCAACGAGTAATGTCTTGGCGAGTAGGCTTGGCATTGAACGGTGGCGAAATATCTATCCTAGTCGCGGACAATCTTGGAACGCAATCTCGCTGGGTACGATCTCACCTGCATTGTCTAAGCGAAACTTCGCCGCGTGACTCGCGCCAGTACGTTGGTGAGCAGCAACAAAAATAGCGTCAGGACACCGAGCGTGCCACCACCACTGCCGCCGCCGCCAACAGTAGCAGTAGGAGAAGGTGCGGGTGGAGGCTGATTGATGAGCGTATTGGGAGTTGGGCTTAATCCGGCAGCACCGGCAGAATCGACTATCGGATCGCTGATGGTCACGGCCGTGACGATGACGAGATTGGTCGCATCCGGATCACCGCCATTGTCGCTTCGTAGCGGGAGTTCGTTAAATGGAGACCCAAGATTAAACCGCTGCAATGCCGCAATCGCGTCCAGGACGTCCATACCATTGCCCACAACTTCGCCGAATGCGGTAAAGCCAGCATTTTGTAGGTCTAGGTTGGCGCTGTTGTCCGCTAAATTGAAAAACCACTGGTTGGTTGCGCTATCTGGCAGGCTGGTTTTAGCCATTGCAATCGTCCCACGCAGGTTCGAAAACTCTGGTTCGTTGGTGATTGCAGCATTCGATAGGACGGCTGTTGCGGGCCAGGCCAGGTTAAAAGTAAATCCGCCACCCTGGACAATGAAGCCGGGCACTGACCGATGCATGATCGAGCTGGTGTAGGCGCCATTGTTGACGTAGTAGAGGAAATTCGCGACTGTTGTTGGGGTCGCGTTATCATAGAGATTAACTTCAAAGGGCCCCATAACTGTTTGAAATTCAACAACTGTTGCTTCAGATTTTTGCGGCAACATACAAACTATTGTTGCCAACATAGATAATAGTGGTGTCAAGATTCGAGTGTTCATTTTCATCGATCAGATTCCATTTCAAGGCCTGAGAGGCTTCCGGAAAGGCCGCAGCGGCGCATCATACACAGTTCTGACACCGTGTTTTCGCGTGAGTTTCGCCGGTGTTGCCCGAATTATCTTAGTGGCGACGTATTAGCGGCTAAGCCTTCATTAGGCTTAATCGCCTTCAAAACTTCACGCGTCAGATCGAAGTTATTAAACCCCTGACCCTTGTAGTCCAGGCCGCGACGTACGATCACGATGTCATGAGAGGGCACAACAATAACGTATTGGCCCCGATTTCCTGCGGTTGAGTAGGCGTCCGCAGGCACGTCAGTCCGATCGTCGGGTACAAGCCACCATTGGCCGCCGTAGAACTGGCCTCGGTCTGCGGTGGCGGGCGCTGGCGTAGTGACAAAATCGATCCATTCCTTCGAGATCAATTGCTCTCCATTCCATGTTCCGCCCTGCAGATAGAGGAGCCCGAATCTCGCGAGGTCTCGGGCATTGGTGTAAACCTGACTGCTCAGGATGAAATCGTGAAAGCGATCGGCGCTGATCAAGGTGTTACGCATGCCAATTTTGTCCAGCAACGCACGACGTGGGTACTCTTGATAGGCCGTATCACTACCCAGGGCATTTTTCATGGCGAGTACGGCGAGCAAGGTATCGTAGTTTTCGTAATCCCAATACGTTCCGGGTTCTCTGACGACCGCACGTTGTCTGGCGCCGTTGACTGAACTCGCACCCGCCCAATAGGACATGCCCGATCCAGTGACATATTCCATGCCCTGGTTGTCTAGGGGGTAGAGGCCAGTCGACATATTTAGCGCATGTCTCAGTGTGATTTCGTTTCGCGGGTCTTCTTCGTGGGTGCGAATGTCAGGCAACCACTCAAATCCCAGTGGGTCGTCCAGACTCATTTGCCCCTTATCCACCAGCATTCCAATTAATGTTGAGGCGATGCTTTTTGCGGTAGACCACGTTCGGGTCCGTGTCTGCTCGTTAATGCCCTGCGCATAACGTTCGTGAATGATGTCGCCCTGATAGACGACGATGAGGCTGAGTGTGTCTTGCTCTGGTGTATCGCGGTCAAACGTCCAGTCTGAGGCAGCTTGTAGCGCGTTGGCGTCAACATTGAGCGAGGGGGCGAGCGTTGGTACGAGGTCGCCATTCGGCCAGGGAACGGTATTAGCATCGCGGTCTACATAAGGCAGGTCTAATTCTGGGAGAGAGTCGATGTCATCAAAGGTCATGTCGGGCGCCATCACGACGCAGCCAATGCCCTTGCGGAATGCGGCGTGAATAACAATGCCCGAATTCGGTCCACCAATGGCGACGGCCTGTAGGTCCGTCCGCACTTCGTATTCACCGCCATCGATATTGCCCACATAGCCGCCGAAGCGATCAGACGTCAAATACGCGAGCTCCTGGTCGAATACCTGCTCGAGCGTACGGTGTGACGTAAAAAGGCCGTTACACATCAACACGGCTTGCACGCCGTTGCGAATCATTTGGCGATTGGTCGCGAAATAATCGAAGTTTTCTTCCGGTTGTGCGTTCACGGGAGAGATGGTGGCTAGCAGAGCGAGTTGTGCTGTCAGGACGAATCGGAGCATATAGATCACCGCAAGGTGTGAAGATGAGTGGCAACGAATATAATCTATGCGGTTCCAACAAGGAACAAGGTATCGGCAATGGGAGATAGGAAATGAGGCTGTACGGGCTTTTGGTGTTTTGGGTGTTTTGCGTTTCTGACGGATTCGCAGCAGACCCGATGGAGGGATTTGGCACAACAGCGAGCAATGTCTTTTTCTATTACGAAGACCTGGATGCGGCGACTGAATTTTACAGTGACATCATGGGGTTTCGAATTGCGGCGGACTATGGCACCGCGAAGATTATGCAAGTAGCACCAAAATCCTTTATTACACTAGTCGATCATGAGTCCGGGATGCACTCTGCAGACGAACCAAAAACAACGGCGATTGCGATTGTGACTGATCAGCTGGACGAATGGTGGGATTACATTCAAACCCAGGACGTCGAGATGCGGACAACCGAATACAACACTGTTCCGGGTCGCGCCCATCACGGTTTTGTCGCAGTGGACCCCGAGGGATACTTTTTGGAATTTGAGCGCTTCAACCCACATCCCGAAAACGAGTGGTTAATGCCGGTACTGGATGCAACCGATACTTTGTACGCACGCCCGGATTCGAACGTTCCCGAAGGTCTTGGTTTTAAGGCAACGGTGGTCTGGTTTTACTACAAAGACATGGCGGCAATGCAGCGGTTCTATGAAGACACGCTAGGCTTCGATCTCATCGTCGATCAGGGTTGGGCGAAAGTTTATCCGGTCGGGCCTACCGGCTATTTTGGCCTGGTTGATGAGAAACGGGGAATGCACAATTACACGGAAACCAAAGCGGTGACTCTTTCGCTAATAACGTCCGACGTCGATGGCTGGTATGACTACGCCAAGAACAACGATGCGATTGCCATGCGTTCGGAAGAGATTTCTGATTCAGACCATTATCGTGCTTTCGTGGCCTACGATCCAGAAGGCTACTACCTGGAATGGGACATATTTAAAGCCTCGCCAGAAAATACAGACTTGGTGCGTGCAATTAATGCGGAGTAAGTTAGATGACGATTGATAAAGTTCGGCGCAATATGTTGAAAACTTCCTCGGCCGGTATCATCGCTACCGCGTTCGGTACGACGACGGCGCAAGCTCAATCGCAAGCGATGGGTGCGGCGAATTTGCAAATCAATGCGTTTCACGTCGAGCATGAATTTAAGCCGCTCGCTTTTAAATCATCATTATTGGACGGCCTCTCTGCACGACTCATCGATTCACATTGGGCGAACAACTATGGCGGTTCGGTGCGAGCGCTGAATACCGTGAACAAGCGACTAGCCGAGGCCTTGGCCGCAACAGATACGCCGGCATTTATATACAACGACCTGAAACGAGAGCACTTGATGCGAACAGGTTCAGTAATACTGCATGAATACTACTTCGACAATCTGGGCGGCGATGGCAAGGCGCCTGCATCAGTTCGTTCGTTGCTCGCTGCATCCTTCGGCGATTTCAATCGATGGGAAACCGAATATCGAAAAATAGGCGCGGGCCTAGGCGGTGGCGCCGGTTGGGTTGTGTTGGCGTACAACCGTCATTTTGAGGTGTTGGAAAACTACTGGATGGCCGATCATATGCACTCGCCAGCAGATTCGGTTCCGTTACTGGTAATGGATATGTACGAGCATTCTTATCAGATGGATTATGGTTCGGCGACCGCTCGATACATCGATGCCTTTTTTAGCAACATCAATTGGGATGAAGTGATGTTGAGAATTGAAGCATTGGCTCGGACTGCTAAATGAAAGATTGCAATCAATGCGGCAAGTGTTGCATCAACTATGCGAAAGGTGGTTTGTCAGCGTCGACAGATGAAATTGATTGGTGGGATACGTATCGACCTGACATAGCGGCGTACGCCAAAGACGGAAAAATTTGGGTGAGCCCAGAGACTGGTGAGCCGTTGAGTAGTTGTCCGTTTCTGGAAAAAGTGCAGGGTCAAAATAAATATACCTGTCAGATCTATTTCGATCGTCCGAATGACTGTAAGTATTACCCGGTTAATATCGCGCAGATGCAGAAAGACGAATGCGAGATGCTGGAATTGCGAGATTTGAAGAATCTACGCAAAGCGCAGCAAAAGCTGGATCGACTAATGATCGATAGTCGCCCAGCGTTTGAATAAACTGGGTCAGAGCCCAATAAAGGGCTCTGACCCAGTTTTGAACTCGTAGGTCTCGCCGGGCACGAACAACAGTACTAACAGATTGCGTAACCGTTTCTGAGCGTAGTTTTGGACAATCGTGGCGGGCAGCATCTTAGCTTTCGCTGATCAGTCGATAGCCTGCGCCGCGTACGGTCACCAGGAATTGCGGGTCTTTAGGATCCAGCTCAATTTTCCGCCGTAACTTCGCAATATGGATGTCGACCGTTCTTGTCTCGATATCGAGGTTCTTAGCATAACTCTATGCTTTTAAAAGTAATTATTCTCTAGAAATTGGCCGATCAGGATGTTGAGCGAGATACGCCAGTAACTCGATTTCGCGCTTCGTAAAGCTCAGTTCGTGGCTGCCGTTTTGCCCGCTAAGATTCTTGGTATCAATGCTTAAGTTACCGAGTTGAATCGTTCTGGCCTGCTCGACGCCCGTTTTCGAACGCCTGAGGACTGCCTCGACGCGTAGGATTAACTGCTGAATTGAGAAAGGTTTAGCGACATAGTCGTCCGCGCCGAGCTTCAGGCCTTGTACGATCTCCTCGTCAGAAGTTTTGGCTGTCAGCATGATGATGGGCTGGTCCCGATCGTCCTCGCGAATGCGGTTACAGATTTCGTAACCATCCATGCCGGGGAGCATGATATCGAGCAAAATTAGCGCGAACTTGCCGCTTTGCGCGAGTCTCAAGCCCTCCGGACCCGTTGCAGCGCTTTCGACCTCGTAGCCGTGATAGACAAGTACGTCGATCAGGCCCTCGCGAATGGCCTCTTCATCTTCAACGACCAGTATTGGAATCTTGGTGTTCGTCATGGTTTTAGGCCATCAGCTTACCGCAGTCTTGTGCGTGTCTGAATGTAACGTTTTTTTAAAATCAGTGGCTTAGACGTGTAACAGCGCCAGATCTTTTCCGCTGCTGTCGCTTGGTGTACAACATCTGCCTGCCGACGCGATGTCCGCGGGCACACGACTTTGCTCGTTCATTTTTCCAGGGGGCTACATGTTCACGAGTACTCAATTACGAATCGGTTTTTCCGTTGTCGCATTGCTGCTGATTTCGGCCTGCGCCAAAGAACCAACGACCGAGCAGGCAGTGGAGCCAACTGCAGAGCATGCAGTCGATTCTGAAGTGGCTCGACTCGCTGCACGTGCAGCGAACGTGACCATCATCAGAGACGATTTTGGTGTACCCCACATTTACGCGAAGACGGATGCTGATGCGGTCTTCGGCATGCTGTACGCCCAAAGTGAAGACGACTTTAATCGAGTTGAACAAAATTACATCTGGGCCACCGGACGTTTAGCGGAAGTGGAGGGCGAGGATGCGCTCTATAGTGACCTTCGTGCGCGCCTCTATATGACAGTCGCTGAGGCGAAAGCTGCATACGAAAGTGCTCCTCAGCCTCTGAAGGATCTCTGTGATGCCTTTGCCGACGGCATCAATTACTACCTGCGAACCCACCCTGATGTTACTCCGCGCTTACTGACCAAATTTGAGCCGTGGATGCCCATGTTTTTCAGTGAGGGATCGATCGGGGGTGATATTGAATCCGTGGACGAAGATGGCATTAGAGCGTTCTACGGGGGTGAGTCTCCTGCGGAAAAACTGCAGGTAGCAAACGCTGATGGCGAATTCCTTAAAGAGCCGCGCGGGTCCAATGGTTTCGCGATAGCGGGCGAACACACGGCATCCGGCGATGCGATGCTCCTGATCAATCCACACACGTCATTCTTTTTCCGTGGAGAAATTCATGTGGTTAGCGAAGAAGGGCTAAACGCCTATGGTGCGGTGACCTGGGGCCAGTTTTTTGTTTATCAGGGTTTCAACGAAGATACCGGTTGGATGCATACCTCGACGCGACTTGATTTCATGGACGACTTTGTCGAAGACGTGTACGAGGAGAATGGCAATCTCTTTTACCGCTATGGCGATGAAAATCGACCCGTTGAGGTGTCAGAGGTGACGCTCAAGTACAAAGACGGCGACGGCATGTCTGAGCGAACCTTTCCGATGTACCACACGCATCATGGGCCGGTCACACATCTTATCGATGGAAAATGGACGGCGACCAAGTTGAATTGGGATCCTGTGCGGGCGTTACAACAATCATTCACTAGAACTAAACTTGAAAATCACGAACAGTTCTGGGAAATGATGGATATACGAACCAATTCTTCGAATAACACGGTCTATGCAGATTCCAGCGGCAACATTGCGTATTACCACGGTAATTTCGTTCCGCGTCGCGATTCGACTTTTGATTATTCGCAACCGGTTGATGGTAGTAATCCGGAGACGGATTGGCAGGGACTGCATGAAGTAGAGGAAATTGTCACCATTGTGAACCCGGGCAATGGCTGGATTCAAAATACAAACTCTACGCCGTTCACTGCAGCAGCAGAATTCAGTCCAAAACGAGAAGACTATCCGGTGTATATGGCACCTGACGCTGAGAATTTCAGGGGGCTGCATGCAGTACGCGTGCTTACCGGTGTTACGGATCTGACTCTGGATGGGTTACTTGATATCGCCTATGACACTTACCTACCTGGTTTCGAGAAATTGATTCCTGGATTGGTTGATGCTTATGACCAGTCTGGTAATGCTTATCCGGAACTGGAGAGTGCCATCGGCGTTCTGCGCGATTGGGATTTCCGCGTTTCAGCTGATTCCATCGCGATGACGTTGGCGCACTTTTACGGTAGCCAGTATAACGAAGACGGTGTTCGCCCGGAAAACGCGACGACGTTGGAGCGCTTTAATCATTTTGGCGAAGGATCGCCACATGAGGAACGGCTCAAGGTTTTCGCATCAACAGTGGCGATGCTCGAAGCGGATTTTGGTCAGTGGGATACGCCCTGGGGGGAAGTTAACCGATACCAAAGGTTGAACGGAGATATTCAGCAACCTTTTAATGACAACGAGTCGTCGCTACCGATTGGTATGGCGTCTGGAAATTGGGGCGCTTTAGCCTCATTTGGTGCGCGACGTTACCCAGGTACGAAGAAGCTTTACGGAACCTCAGGCAACAGTTTTGTTGCCGTAGTTGAGTTTGGCGAAAAGGTGAAGGCGAAAAGCATGTTGGCTGGTGGACAGAGTGGCGACCCTACATCGCCGCATTTCGACGACCAATCACAGCGCTATGCTGATCGTGCCTTTAAGGACGTTGCGTACTATCGAAAAGATGTCGAGGCGCGAGCGATCCGAACTTATCATCCGGGCGACTAGTATTGGGACAGTGCATGATGGATCGCCGCGTGGCTCCTCGCGATGACAGGTATATTCGTCTTTGCGAGCCTAGCGCGGCAATCCATACGATAGATGATTTACACGCTGGTGCTGAGAGGCCTCATCAATTTCCGAGGCGATTAACCGGTTAGGCAAGGTAGCCGAGGTGTGCGATGACCTCGGTGTTCGGCACCTGTAAGAGACCCTCCGGCGACATAAGGATTTTGCTGGACCGGTTTCCGCCGCCCAGAATAATGCGTTCGCAATTCATTACTTCGGCGTTAACCCAGATGGGAACGTTGCCTGTAAATCCGCGTGTCGGTGGTTCGATTCCG